>ERZ889078.2372-NODE-2372-length-13493-cov-12.143176_pt1 | contig 13493 bp, 11 predicted proteins | sample MGYA00521266_ERZ889078 | MGnify/ENA primary metagenome ERZ889078 (study PRJEB32303, sample SAMEA104408618) | aquatic metagenome | biome: Brackish water; feature: Pelagic; material: water | place: Baltic Sea | collected 2014-06-16T06:34:00 | depth 76,534 m ...
CGTAAATCGTACTTCGTACTTTCCTTTCTCCCCGCCGCTACTCTCCTCCCCTCTCCTTGAGGAGAGGGGCCGGGGGTGAGGTGGATTGTTTATCAACCGTGATAAAAAAATTCTTCTGATTCTCTAATACCTCATGCCTGGCAATCATCAACATGAAGAAATTCCCTATTTTCGTAGCACTAACCTGTATATCATGAACCAAAAAATACCCCGCCGTCTGTTTACGCTGCACATTTCGCTGGACGAAATCAAACCGTTAATCTGGAGAAGGCTGCTGACTGACAGTTCAACGACGCTGTTCGATCTGCATAATTACATTCAGATGATCTTTACAAACTGGAGGAACTATCACCTGTACCTGTTCGACAAGGGAGGGGTCGAATTCGGAGACCCGAGGCTCTGGACCGAAGAAGATATGATAGATGTAAAGACCGTCAGGATCCACAACCTGCTGAAAGAGGAGGGACAAACCATGGATTATATGTACGACCCGGGCGACGGCTGGCGGATGACGATCCTCCTGGAATCCAGCTCTTACGATCGGGAAAGGAATTACAGGAGACCGGTTTGCCTGGATGGAGAAAATTCTGCTCCACCCGAAGATGTTGGTGGAATAGGTGGTTTTGAAGAGTTCAGAGAGGTCACAGCCGACCCCTGCCATCCCGAATACCGGCATTACCGCAACTGGGCAGGCCGTTCCTACGATCCACAGAAATTTGATCTGAAAAAAACTAACCTGCAACTTGGTAGGCGTAATAAATACATTTTCGAATACAATCTCGGGATCGACATTCCGGGCTACACTCCCAGACTTTATTAGATACATTGAATACTTCATCAACTCCACCTGCGTAAGATCACCTTCATTGGTTTTGTACGAAGCAGGGAAGACCCGATCTATCTGAAACTTCCTTCCACTATTATCTTTCAAACAGGTTCAGGTACTCGGAAAAAACAAATACCTGGTTTCTCTTAAACCCTGTTTTCTCGTGCAGAATTCCGAGTTTTTCCAGTTCATGAATCAGCCTGTGCGAGGTGGAAATATTTACATCCAAAACATCTGCTGCTTCAGCAGCGTCAATAATTGGTTTGGTATACAAATACCGGAGCAGCTGCATGGCAAGGGGAACACGTTTCCCAAGCAGTACTATTTTTTTCTCCTCCACCTCTTTTCTCAACGCTATGACATCATGCAATGTACGGATGGAGTCCTCTGCCATTTCCAAAACTCCTGCCAGGAAGAAAGTCAGCCATTGGACCAGGTTGTTTTGTGTTCGAACCACAGTCAGATTATCATAGTATAAACCACGGTTCCGTTCAAAAAAGTCGGAAAGGTACAAGACTGGTTTGTCAAGAATATGATTATCCACCAGGTACAGGGTGATCAATAACCTGCCTGATCGTCCGTTCCCGTCAAGGAATGGGTGAATGGATTCAAACTGATAATGCGCAATCCCAATGCGGATGAGCAGTGGGGTCTGTAATTCCTGATTGTTCAGAAACTTTTCAAGATCACTCATCAGATCAGGCACTTCAGAGTGATGAGGAGGTATGTATGCAGCATCTGTCAGGGTTGCCCCTCCAATCCAGTTCTGTGATTTACGAAATTCCCCGGGCAATTTGTGTTTACCCCTTACACCCTGTAGTAGTACTTTATGTGTTTGTTTCAAAAGCCGGGTGCTTAAGGGAAGTTTCTCCAACTGACCGATTGCATAATTCATCGCATCGATGTAGTTGCGAACCTCCTGCCAGTCATTACGCTTCTCCGGATCTATGTATTCAGTGCGCTGAACAGCTTCTTCCATGCTCGTTCTGGTTCCTTCTATCCTGCTACTCTGGGTGGCTTCTTTGGTGATATGCATCCTGATGAAAAAATCCACATCAGGGATCAGGGAAGAAAATGCATTTAATTCACCAAGTTTATGTGTTGCCTCACTCAACAGACGATTAACCTTCGCATTACTCACCAGCCATTCCCGATTAACGGTTTCCGGCGAGAAACTGGAATACCCGTATCGCTTAATGTATCTTCCTGATTTAAAGCGGTCTATTTCCATGATGTTCAATCCCTTTCTGCAAAGATACAGTTTTATATTTGCAGTTACTCTATTTTCTGCAATTATAGAATCTTATCCGCGCAGAAACTTCTGCTTTCGGATTTTCCCTCTCTCCCGTCCCTTTATTGGGTTTAACCGGAAAGAATAATTAACCTTCGGCATTCTACCCTCGTACTTGCATTCGTACTTCTTAATTCATTCATAAATCATTTCCACCGGATACCATGTCGCAACTGGTACGATCTGATCTTCAAATTCCCTGTCAAGATTCATGAAATCAATGATCCTCTCCTCTTTTGGGAAAAGGGAATGACAGTATCTTGGGAATACATAATCGGGAACAATCCCAATGAAATCCACACCAGTTACCATTCTCTCAATCTCTTCGGCATCAGCTAAAATAAATGGAATATGACGTTCATAAAGTGCCAGGGCCATTCTTACCGTTTCTTCCACCCTCACAAAGCTTGATCCGGCAAGATGTAGTATCCATTGATCTCCCCTTGGATATAAAGAAAGTGAAATGTGCGTGGAGTTGCCTCCCCTGCATATTTCCCAGGGGTGACTACCCATGCGATCCCCACCATAATACCACTCATGGAATGCCTTGATAGAATTCCCGATAATCTCTCGAAGCCCTGCATCCCGTCCGTCAGCCATACTTGTATATTTATCCCGGGGAGAAAGCCTTTGCTTCTCTCCTTTGAAATAGGAATTTGCATCATAACAGATCTCACAGTATCTGAAATAATCATCGGCTGTTACATTCTGAATAGGTGATGAATAACCTGGTTCTCCAGTTGCTGAAATGAATTCCCTTAGTTTTTCTATTCCCCTGATGCCGATACGTTCATCCAGGCGAATTGCTTCATCACCCAATATATTCCAGAAATCCAATCGTTTAATTCGTCCAAATCGTTTCGAGTAGGCAAGATGTTTTTCCAGGTAATTTTTACATGCTTCAGGATCCTGCCGAAACCTGCTGATGTCCTCTTTTAACCTGCTGGCGAACTTATCCAGAAAATTTTTTAAATATTCAGACCACTGATTATCAATAGTCTTACTCTCTTCCTTGCTGTCGAGGGTGAATGCCAGCTTGGAATTAAAGTAAAAAAATAGTTTGCTTTCATACCTGGCGGTGGTCAGACTGTACCAATAGGTCTCATTTGGATAATAGTCCTTCCACATTTCCATGAATTCTTCCCGTGTATTTACGATTCCTTCCTTTTTGTATTCCCTGAATTGCCCGAAATTCCGGATAGTCCCCCGGGGAAACTCAAGCCAGATCCTACGTACTTCATCATTTTCTGCAGGATCAATACACGATATCTCCTGATACATGGACAGAAGTTGTTCTTTGACATATTGATCCATAAGACTCTGGAACATGTCAATACGCTCAAGAATCCGGTCTATTTCCGGAGCAAATAGTTGCATGTGTTTTATATTAATATGTTATCCTGATATATCTATTAAAGCGCCCGTGTTGAATCTTCATTATATCAAATTTATAGATAATCAGTTTTCGATCAGAATATTTCAAAATCCTCTCTGCTCCGTATCTTCATTATAGGTTCTGACCGAAAAAGGGACTTCCCGGTACAACGCAAGCTCATAATCGATAACCTCTCCATCTTTGGTGGATCTCCACGGAAGGTCCTTATGCGAATATTCACTGACTGCTGATGCCGACCAATCGGAGAACCTGTCTATTACCCGATCAATCGTCTCCGTTTCAGCAGCGCTCATTTTCGTCAGATCTGGTTTGACCAGAGGGATATACCTTATTTGAGGATAACCATGAAAGGTTGTTTTAATCCGTTGAATCTGCTCTTCCTTAATCATCCTGCTGATGATGGTATTGAAATCCTGCATAACAGGACCAAAGGGAAGCTTCCGGTATTGAGCGCCGGTGAGATGTTCCTCAAAAAGTTCATAAAAATTGAAGTCTGCATAATAGAGAAGTTTGTATAGTACCGTTTCGCCTACATTGGGTTTTCCGGCACACTGCTCAAGAAGATAAAGCAGGACATTCCTGAATTTATCCATCCGAAACCGGGGAACTGGGGTTCGTTCATTCTTGACAGCAGGTTCGGAATCTTCCCATAGTTCAACTTCCATTTTTGCCTGGTAATCGCTGGATAAAAACCGGTCAATGGAGAATCCTAAAACCTCCGCAAGTTTCATTAACTCTATAACGGTTATATTCCGATTACCCAATTCCATCTGTGTAACCGATGATCTGGGCATCTTCAAAAACATGGCAAGGTCATCCTGAGAAAATCCTTTTTGCTTCCGAAGTACCAAAATCCTTTTTCCAATTTGTTTTGGTGTAAATTCAATTGCCTTCATAATCGATGATTTTGTACAAATATACGAATTGTTCTATTAATGAACATTATCTTGTTCTATTATCAATCTTTTTTATTGTCATGATTAAACTTTGTACTTCTACCTTCGAACTTGCATTCGTACTTCGTAAATCGAACTTCGTACTTTCCTTTCTCCCCTCCCTCAGTGAGCAGAGTCCGTTGTCGATACCGATCGGCCTGGCGTGGTCAACACCGTCGGCCTGTCCAGATTGGATTTTATAATATCTTTACAGGCCTTTAAAAATGGAGTATCTACTTTATGATTAAGAAATACCATGGAAAATAAGCTAAAAAAAGAGCTGTATGAGCTGATCAGAAATGATGACTCAATTTTTGATTTTATTCAATTATCCTCCCTCGACGGTCTTTGGTACTGGGATATGGATAAACCCGAAAATGAATGGATGAATGCCCGGTTTTGGCCGGCATTGGGCTATTATCCTGATGAAATGCCGGATGTATCGGGTGCCTGGAAGAGTATAATCAACCAGGATGATGTAAGCGTAGCACTGGACAATTTTACTAAGCATCTGGAGGATCCAACCCATCCCTATGACCAGGTTGTCAGGTACAGGCATAAAAACGGGTCAACTGTCTGGATTCGATGTCGGGGTTTGGCGATCCGGGATAAAAACGGGAAACTGATCCGGATGCTGGGATCGCATCAGGATATAACAGAGAATAAGAAGGCAGAGATGGAGCTGCTCACAGTAAAGGATGCTGCTGATGCATACAGTGCTAACATTACAGCTATTCTTGAGGGTACAACTAATAGTATCTGGGCGTTCGACAGGAACTTTAACATATTATACGTGAATCCTGTATTTCAGCAGGAGTTCTACCATACATTTGGTGTTAAGCTGGAGCCGGGGGTCAACCTGGTTGAATCCCTGCCCGAAGCCATACGCCCGGCCTGGAAATCCAGGTATGACAGGGTACTGAACCACGAACAGTTTACAGTGGAGGATGTAGTTGAAACAGAGAACGGAACGATCTACATACATGTGTCGTTTAACCCTATTGTAAAAGATGGCAAGGTTATCGGGGGGTCATGCTTTGGCAGTAACATTACTCCTCGAAAGGTTTCGGAGCTGGAACTGATCAAAGCCAAAGAACAGGCCGAAGAAAGCGATCGCCTGAAATCCGCTTTTCTTGCGAATATGAGTCACGAAATCAGAACGCCCATGAACGGGATCCTGGGTTTTGCCGACCTGCTTAAAGAGCCTGACCTCACTGGTGATGAGCAGAAAAAATATATCGGTATCATTGAAAAAAGCGGAGCTCGCATGCTCAATATCATCAACGATATTGTTGACATTTCGAAAATAGAATCGGGCGTGATGGAAGTGGATATGAATGAATCGGATATGAACGAGCAGATTGATTATATATATACCTTCTTCAAAGCAGAAGTTGAAGAGAAAGGACTGCATCTTATATCAAAAAAATCGTTGCCGTCAAAGGAAGCTATCATTGAAACAGACCGCGAAAAAGTATATGCCATTCTTATCAACCTTGTCAAAAATGCCATCAAATACACCAACAAGGGTTCTATAGAATTCGGGTACGAAAAAAAGGGGAACTGCCTCGAGTTTTTTGTGAAAGACACCGGGATCGGAATAGCAAAGAACAGGCATGAAGCCATATTTGAACGGTTTATTCAGGCCGATATTTCAAACAAAAATGCTAACCAGGGAGCTGGCCTTGGATTATCAATTACCAAAGCTTACGTTGAAATGCTTGGTGGAAAAATATGGTTGGACAGCGAACAGGAAAAAGGTTCAATATTTTATTTCACCATTCCTTACAACTCAGAAAAACAAGCAGGCAGTCCAGCTACTCACAGCGATCTGGAACCGGGAGAAGATATTCAGATGAAAAACCTTAAGATCTTAATTGCCGAAGACGACGAAACGTCGGAATTCCTCATCACTGCAATGCTTTCAAAAAATAATCATGAAATTATCCGGACAAGGGCGGGGAACGATACCGTTGATACCTGCCGCCATAACCCCGACCTTGATCTGGTTCTGATGGATATCAGGATGCCCGGTATGAGTGGATATGATGCAACCCGTCAAATCCGGACGTTTAATCCGGACGTGATCATCATTGCACAAACAGCTTACGGACTTTCAGGTGACCGGGAAAAGGCTATTGAAGCTGGGTGCAACGACTATATCACAAAACCCATCATCAAAAATGAATTACTTGACTTAATGCACAGGTATTTCAAGAACTGAACCGAAATAACTTCTAACTTCTGACTTCTACCTTCCACATCTGACTTCTGACCTCTGACCTCTGACTTCTGACTTTCCTTCCTCCTGTTCTGGCACAGAGTTTGCTCTTTAATAACCTGGTTGGCGCCAATTCTTGATAAAAAAGTAAAATCAACCACAATTAAAAACTCAAAGCCATGAAGAAGATAATAATTGTTCTGGGAATCATGATGGCTGCATCGATTTGTGTGAAAGGGCACAATTACTACAACAACAATGCTGCCATCTCCATTCAGACTTTCTACAACGAATTAGCACCATACGGGGAATGGATCTATACCCCCGATTATGGATATGCCTGGCGGCCTTACCTCGGTTATTATGAAGATTTCAGGCCATACGCCACAAAAGGAAACTGGGTGTATACCGACCTTGGCTGGACCTGGGTCTCTGAATACCGCTGGGGTTGGGCCACATTCCACTACGGAAGATGGTTCTACGATAATTATTTCGGATGGATGTGGCTGCCCGGAGATGAGTGGGCGCCTGCATGGGTTACATGGGGTACATACAATGACTACTGGGCCTGGGCTCCGATGGGCCCCAACATCCATGTAAATGTAAACATGGGGTGGTATGCACCGGGCTTCTGGTGGACCATGGTGCCTCGTCGCAACTTCTGTTCCCACAACTGGCATTCATATATCTACAACAGGCCGGTACAGGTAACCAATATCACCTACATCACCAATGTTTACAGCGGGAACAATGAGAATCACAGCAACTGGCACTGGTACAATGGCCCCCGGAAGGTTGAGGTGGAGAAACATGCTCGCACAAAGGTCCAGACGAGGACAATCACCGACGTCGACAAACCCGTTACGGTGGCTTCACGGACAAACAGCATCCCTGTTTACCGCCCCGAAGTAACAAAGCGGGAAGAGAGAAGCCGTCCTGCAAACTATCGGACAGTCGAAAAGAGCAAGACTGACTCACGGACCACAGAAAACAGCCGGATCAACACCCGGACAACACCGGCTGAAAAGCGGACAACAGTGACTACCACGAAACGGTACGGAGAACCAGGAGTCGCACCAAAGCCTCCTGTTCAAAAACAGGAAATTAAAACGAACCGGCACCAGGAAACCAGGGTTGCTCCCCGTTCATCAAGTCAAACTTCGGATAAACGGAATAAATCCACGGTAAATACACGTCAGGTAGAAAAACCTGCACCAACACGTGTTGAACCGGCCAGAACAAACCCGTCAACAACACGACGCAAATAATCTGGCACAAACCAGCAAAGGGACTGTCTCCAACCATCGGAACAGTCCCTTTTTTTTTAGAAAACACACCAGCTGCTGCCGGAGCTTCGCTGATTGAGGCTTTGCCTGATGGAGTCACTGCGTGACTGATGGAGGCGGAGCCAGATAAAACTTGAATCTTGAAATTGAAATCTCTGACTTCTGACATCTGACATCTGACCTCTGACCTCCTTTTGTTTTTCCTCCATAAATTGCTTATATTGCAGTCTCTTTCAACAACATCATGAAACCAGCCAGCTCTTTGATATCTCTTCTTGTGCTGATAACCGGAACTCTGATCCTGACCATCTGTTCGTGTGATAAAGATGAAATAGTAAGGGCTCCCCTACCGGTGAATCCTCAAATTATTCCCTGCGAGGCGTGTATTCCCTTCGCCGGGTATTATGATCTGAGGGAGGTAAATGTCAATATTGTTAATGGTAACATCATCTGGTCACCCCTGCCGGTAGGTACGATCAACGGAAAGATTTATGGCGGTTACCTGATCCTGGATACCTACAGCCAGATGGTGGTTCATCAGTCAGGAGAAGCATTTAATTACCAGTGGTTTACAACAGAACCCTATAACAATACCCTCCAATACAACTACTGGATAACAAACGACTCGTCTCTGACCGTTGGCCCTGATCACCTGCCCGGTTCATTTTATCCGCACCTTGGCCCGCAGGACAACAGGATTGATACAATCATCTGGGACAGATGCCGGTACGTTCGCCATTGAATAGCACAAGGATACGTTCATCTGAGAGAATATGAATTTGAAAGCATCAAAAGAAACATACATTGCTTTTCTGCGTGGAATTAACGTTGGAGGACATCATAAGGTTCCGATGGCTGACCTTCGAAAAGAGATGGAGATACTGGGTTATAAAAACGTGCTAACACTGTTGAATTCCGGAAATGTCATATTTGATGCAACCTGTGATGATACTGAAAAACTTGAAAAGATCCTTTCAGAACACCTGGAGAAATCCTTTGGCTTTCCTGTTCCGACGATTCTAAGAAGATCTGAAATGATTTGCGGATTGGTGAATAACAGGCCGTTCAAAAATATAATATGTACAAAAGAGACCCGGTTGTATGTTTCATTTTTGAGGAAACATATGCAGCCCCGTCTGAAAATACCCTGGGAAAGTCAGGATAACTCTTTCAGAATTATTGAGATAAAAGAAAAAACTGTATTCAGTGTGTTAGATCTTTCGATTTCAAAAACACCAAAATCGATGGAAGCTTTGGAACGATATTTCGGGAAGGATATAACAACCCGAAACTGGAATACTATCGAACGAATCGGGGAAAAAATAATTGCCAGCTAGTACCACCCTATCCCCGTTTAACAAGAAAAGCCTGCAAACACCACGTTCACAAGCTTCTAACTTTAAATCTTCTTTACTTCGTACTTCTAACTTCGAACTTCCAGTTCTAACTTCGTAATTCTGACTTCGAACTTTGAAGTGGTACCCCGGGGGGGACTTGAACCCCCACGGCCTTGCGGCCACAGGATTTTAAGTCCTGCGTGTCTACCAATTCCACCACCAGGGCAGTATGTCGACCCCGTTCCCCTCCTGCGTGTCTGTCAATGGAATTTATCCCGACAAAAGGAGGGACCACCAGGGCATTAAGAGCCAATCTCAGTACAGACGCGATTTATCGCGGCTCAGGCTCGGATAAAAAAACCCTCTTCGAGGGTCTTTTTCCAGAGCAGAAGACGAGACTCGAACTCGCGACCCTAACCTTGGCAAGGTTATGCTCTACCAACTGAGCTACTTCTGCGTTTCAGAGGTGCAAAAATAATTAAATTTCAGAACAAGCTTATTTTTTTTCAAGCAATTTTTTAATCTCGTTCAACTTCATCAATGCCTCCACCGGAGTCAGCGTGTTAATTTCGGTGTTTAATATATCCTGCTTGATCTGCTCCAGCAACGGATCATCCAGCTGAATGAACGATAACTGGAAGCCTGACTCTGGATCCTGGATCCTGGATCCTGGATGCTTCTTCCCTCGTCCTTCGTCCATCGTCCCTCGTCCCTCGTCCATCGTCCCTCGTCCATCGTTCTTCGTCCTTCGTCCCTCGTCCTTCGTCCTTCGTCCATCGTCCATCGTCCCTCGTCCATCGTCCTTCATTCCCAGCGCCCTGCGCCCTGTGCCCTGAGCTTCAAGCTGCTTCAACATATCTTCTGCCTTTTCCAAAACACTGGAGGGCATCCCAGCCATCTTCGCCACATGAATCCCAAAACTATGCTCACTCCCCCCCGGCAGGATCGTCCGGAGGAAAAGAACCTGGTTGCCGATCTCCTTTATAGAGACATGAAAGTTGCGGATCCGGCCAAACAGGTTGGTCATCTCATTCAGCTCGTGATAATGGGTGGCAAAAAGTACTTTGGGTTTATACAATGGATGCTGATGCAGGTATTCGGCGATAGCCCACGCAATGCTGATGCCGTCGTAGGTGCTTGTCCCGCGGCCGATCTCATCCAGGAGAATCAGGCTGCGGTTGGAGATGTTGTTCAGGATGCTCGCCGTTTCATTCATCTCCACCATAAAGGTCGATTCCCCTGAAGAGATATTGTCGGAAGCGCCCACACGCGTGAATATCTTGTCGGTCAGCCCGAGTTCGGCAGATAAAGCTGGCACGAAACATCCCATCTGGGCCATCAGTACAATAAGAGCTGTTTGCCTCAGCAATGCCGACTTCCCCGACATATTCGGACCTGTAAGCACAATGATCTGCTGGGTTTTATCATCCAGGTAAACATCGTTTGCCACATACTCTTCCCCCGGCTTCAGCTGCCTCTCAATCACAGGATGCCTGCCCCCTTTGATATCTAGCACATAACTGTCGTTGAAACTGGGCCTCAGGTAACTGTTCTGTCTGGATATAAAAGCAAAATTCACAAGTACATCAAGCTTTGCGATGGCATTGCTGTTAACCTGAACAACCTGGATATAGTCGTTCAGGAAGAGGATCAGCTCCTGGTATATCTCCATCTCCAGTACCATGATCCGCTCATCGGCTCCAAGGATCTTCTCCTCGTATACCTTCAGCTCATCGGTGATGTAGCGTTCAGAATTCACAAGGGTTTGCTTCCGGTGCCACTCCTCGGGAACCTTGTCCTTATGCGTGTTGGTTACCTCCAGGTAGTATCCGAATACATTGTTAAATCCAATCTTCAGGGAGCTGATGCCGGTTCGCTCCTGCTCCCGCTGCTGTATTTTGACCAGGAAGTCTTTCCCCGAAAACGACAGGCCTCTCAATTCATCCAGCTCAGCCGAAACTCCCTCCCGGATAATATTTCCCTTCACAGCCAGTGCCGGTGGATCGGGGTTGATCACCTGCTCAATGCGCTCACCAACCAGCTTCAGTGGAGTCAGGAGTTCTCCCATTTTCTGCAATCCTTTAGAAGCCGATGTCTCACACAATCCCTTCACCACTTCGATGGCATCGATCGCCCGTTTCAGGTGGATCATCTCCCGTGGGTTGACTTTCCCAACAGCCACTTTGGAGATAAGCCGTTCCAGGTCGCCTATCTCGTTAAACTCCTTGCGAAACAGCTCTATCTGGTCCGAATTTTGCGTGAAATACGCTACTGTATCCAGCCGTTCCTCAATCGGTTGCCTGTTTTTCAACGGCAATACAATCCACCGCCGAAGCAGGCGCGATGCCATTGGTGAGACCGTCTGGTCCAGCACCTCATTCAGGGTTTTGGCATGTTCGTGTGGCGTTTTAAGGAGTTCAAGATTGCGGATAGTGAAGCGGTCGAGCCACATATAATGCTCCTCTTCGATGCGGCTGAGCTTGCAGATATGCTGAACCTTGTTGTGTTGTGTCTCCGAGAGGTAATGCAATGTTGACCCTGCAGCAATAATTGCCTGTTCCATGCCCTCCACCCCAAATCCCTTCAGCGATTTCGTCCCAAAATGCTTCAGCAGAAGATCGTCTGAAAAGTCAGTTGTAAATACCCAGTCGTCGAAGGTGTTGATGTAGAACTTCTCACCAAAGAGTTCAACGAATTTCTGTCGTTTGCTCTTCTGGACCACCACTTCACTGGGCCGGAAGCTCTGCACGAGCTTGTCGATATACTCAAGGGATCCCTGCGCCACATAAAATTCCCCTGTGGAGATGTCGAGAAAGGCAACTCCCGATATTTTTGGTTCAAGATGGATCCCTGCCAGGAAGTTATTCTCCTTTTGATCGAGGATCTTATCATGGTACGAAACACCCGGGGTAACAAGTTCCGTAACACCGCGTTTGACAATGGTTTTGGTCAGTTTGGGATCTTCAAGCTGGTCGCAGATTGCTACCCGGTATCCTGCTTTTACCAACCTGGGCAGGTAGACATCCAGTGAGTGATGCGGAAAACCGGCCAGCTCCACATACGCAGCCACCCCATTGGCCCTCCGTGTAAGCACAATTCCCAGCACCTTCGAGCTTTTGATCGCATCCTCCCCAAACGTCTCATAAAAATCACCCACCCGAAACAGCAACAGCGCATCCGGATACTTCGCCTTGATCGACGAGTACTGGCGCATTAAAGGTGTATCTGCTATCTCTTTTGCGGGTTTTGTTGACATTTAATTTCGAAGTTGACAGTTGGCAAAACTCTTTATCGCGTATCCCGGATCGCGTATCGCATTTCGTAATTCAAAAGTACTTCACCTGACCCGTTCCTTCAAATTATGTTGATAACTCTGCAAAAATGGCGCGGAATCATTACTTTTGATCCCTGTTTGCCCCCAAACCCCCTAAAGGGGGCTTACACCTGCTGCGCAGGATGACCCCTCCCTGCCCTCCCCTAGGAGGGGAGGAATATTCGCGAAGCGAAATAAGTCCCCTTCAGGGGATTTAGGGGTGAGTTGGGGATATAGGGGCAAGCCAACTATGCGTAAACTCTCCATGTCCGAACTCAACCGCCCCTCCCTCGACGACTTCCGTACAAGTCCGAAAGTCCCCATTGTGATAGTTCTTGACAACATTCGCAGTCAGCATAACGTAGGATCGATTTTCCGGACAGCTGATGCCTTTAACCTGGAAGCCATCTACCTGTGTGGTATTACTGCAACACCTCCTCACCGGGAGATCCATCGCACTGCCCTGGGAGCTACAGAATCAGTTACCTGGAAATATTTTGACAATACAATGGAAGCGGTTACACAACTTCAAAAGAGAGGGTTTCAGCTGCTCGCAATCGAGCAAACAGATCAGAGTGTTCCATTGTCTGATTTTACCTCTGAACCCGGCCAATCTCTGGCGCTCATCTTTGGCAATGAAGTGCAGGGTGTATCCGGCGATGTGTTATCAATCGTTACCAGGGCCGTCGAAATTCCCCAGCATGGAATCAAACACTCCCTGAATGTAGCTGTTTCAGCCGGAATCGTGATCTGGGAATTTTGCAGGTTATGGGAGAAAAATAGTGGAAGAAAATGTAACTCTGGAAAGAACAATGCGTAAAACATATCAATACTTTTACTAATTTTACCAGCTTAAATAGCACAATCAAAATTAATTAACTGATTGCC
>ERZ889078.2374-NODE-2374-length-13477-cov-6.779765_pt1 | contig 13477 bp, 8 predicted proteins | sample MGYA00521266_ERZ889078 | MGnify/ENA primary metagenome ERZ889078 (study PRJEB32303, sample SAMEA104408618) | aquatic metagenome | biome: Brackish water; feature: Pelagic; material: water | place: Baltic Sea | collected 2014-06-16T06:34:00 | depth 76,534 m ...
CACCACGGCCCGTCGACCTTGCCGGTGCACCAGGTCGTCGCTGGTTTGCAGCTGTCCGAGACGCCTGCTGGCATGCTCTGACACCCGGCTGCGCAGCTCACCGAGGCCTTGATGCTGCCGCCTCCGCAGGTGCGCAGCGCGGCGCCGTCGCACCACGCGCCGTCTGCCTTGCCCGCGCAGAAGCCCGTCGCGGCCGATTTGCAGTGATCGGCGGTGCCCGCAGCTTCGCTCTGGCACCCCGCCGGGCAGCCTTCGTTCTTCGCTACCGCCCCGGATTTGCAGGTCAGCAGCGCGGCGCCGCTGCACCACGCGCCATCGCTTTTGCCGGTGCACGGCCCAGAGGCGGGCGCCGTGTCGCTGCAGGTGGTGGACCACGACACGCCGCTCGTCGATTGCGCGTTGACGGGGGTCCCGTTCTGTCGCAACTCCAGGTGCAGGTGATGGCCACCTCCCTGCATACACACCCACTTACCGCCCTTGAGGGTCATCGTATAGCCGGTGTTGCTGACCTTGCCGACGAGCTGGCCGGCTTTGACCATTTGGCCTTGCTGAATTGGGATGTCCTGCCCCATGTGCGCGAGGATCACGCTCCACGACCCATTGGCGATCTTGACGTAGTTGCCGAAGCTGAGCGAGCAGGTCTGCCCGGGAATGGACTTACGAACCAGCACCGCCTCGCCCGACATCGGCGCATACACTGGCGTCCCCTCGGCGGCGGCGTAGTCAGAGCCCATGTGGCCGCTATAACAGCCAAAGGCACAGGTCACGGACTTGGCTGGCTTGAAGGGCTGACACAGACTCAGGCCCCCCGTCGAGGCGCCGCCTTTGCATGCGTCGTCCGTGCCTGCGGGCATGGGCTGACAGCCGTTGCTGCAGGCCTTTGACGACGAGACCGCCCCCGAATTGCAGAGCAACAGGTTGCTGCCATCGCACCAGTAGCCGTTGGCTTTGCCCGTGCAGGACCCCGTGGGTGTGGCGGTTTTGCAGGTGTCGTCGGTGCCCGCGGGCATGGGCTGGCAGCCGTCGTTGCAGGTCTTGGTCGACGCGATCGCGCCCGATGTGCAGAGCAGCAGCTTGTTGCCGTCGCACCAGTAGCCGTTGGCTTTGCCCGTGCAGGGTCCCGTCGGCGTGGCGGTCTTACATTTGTCGTCGGTGCCCGCGGGCATGGGCTGGCAGCCGTCACTGCAGGTCTTGGACGACGACACCGCGCCCGATTTGCAGAGCAGCAGCTTGCTTCCGTCGCACCAGTAGCCGTTCGCTTTGCCCGTGCAGGGTCCCGTCGGTGTGGCGGTCTTACATTTGTCGTCGGTGCCCGCGGGCATGGACTGGCAGCCGTCATTGCAGGTCTGGGACGATGAGATTGCGCCCGATTTGCAGAGCAGCAGCTTGTTGCCGTCGCACCAGTAGCCGTTCGCTTTGCCCGTACAGGGCCCCGTCGGTGTGGCGGTCTTACATTTGTCGTCGGTGCCCGCGGGCATGGACTGGCAACCGTCATTGCAGGTCTTTGACGACGACACCGCGCCCGATTTACACAGGATGAGCTTGCTGCCGTCGCACCAGTAGCCGCTCGCCTTGCCGCTGCAGAAGCCCCCGGATTTGCACTTGTCGTCGGTGCCTGCAGACATGGATTGGCACCCGGCGGTGCACGTCGTGGAGGAGGAGACCGAGCCGGATTTGCAGAGCACGAGCTTGTCGCCATCGCACCAGTACCCGCTCGCTTTTCCGCTGCAGAAGTCGGCGAACGCGACGGTTGGGATCAGGAGGGCGATCGTCACAATCAAGCAAACAGCGGTCTGCGAGCGGAGGCCGCGATGCGGGGGGATCAGGCGGGTCATGTTGTCCTCCGGTACGCAGTCGTCATACCGCCGGGCTCGGCGGTTGGCTACCGGAAACTGAAACGGGTGTCAGTGGGTCAGCGCCTCATCCACAAAGTCGCGCAATCGAAACACATGCGCCACACCGAGCCCCTGCCCCACAAACGCAGCGCCCAGCAATAGCCCATGCACCAGCAACGCCACAGGCAGGCTCAGCAGGACCCATGGCGTCTGATCGACCATCCACTGGCTCAGCCCAAAAAACACGCCGAACGCGCCGAGGGTGGCCGTCGCCAAATGCATGAGCATCAGCATCGTCCAGACTTGCGGGTGCGGCCCGACGCGGCCGAGCAATCGCGCTCGGGCGCCATCTTCTTCGATTGAGATGCCCAGCTCCGGCGACCAGAACGTCGCCTCGTCGCGTGGGATGTTGATCTGCGCGCGGCCACTCCGCACAAACCCCTCCACCTTGCACTGCGGCGAATCGAGCGCACGCTGCAGACTCTCGATCACCTCAGCGACGCTCATGTTGACCTGCACCTCAAACGTCGGTCGCAGCGCAGGGCCACCAAAGTGCACGCGGGGTCGCGACAGCCAGCGCGCAGATCGGCCGCGAAAGCCGAACTCGACGGCCAGCCGTGGTGCGCCCCAGCCGCGATTGAGGGCCCGCACCCAGCGAGGCTTCAGCAGCACCTCGCTAACATGGAGCAGCATCCGGCGCTCTTTGCCGTCGGCCTGCAGATCGAATTGTTTGAGGTCGCACAAGAACACCTGTTCGGCCTCGGCGATCACGTGACGCCCGGCGAGCTCAACGATAGTGAACTTGGCGTGGGCCATCTTCTCGACGCTCGTCGCGGGCCGGCTCAACTGAACGCAGTGGTCGAGCAGCGTCGCGTCCTCCGGCAGAAAGCAGAGCGCCGCCTGGCCGGTGGCCTCGATGTTGCGGGAGGTGTTGGAGTCGCGCTTGGAGATGAGCATGAGCATGCCCTCGCCAGCCGCGGGCTGCGGAAAACACAGGCTATACGGCGCGATGTTGAGTTGGCCGGCGGCGTCCGTCGTGACGACGACGATGACGGGCATCGGGAAGAACGCGGACGATTGATAGAACGCGCCAGACCGCACGACACGTTCGAATAAGGGCTCTGCGCTGGCGTCGGGGACGGCGTTCGCCAAGCCGTCCTCCATCTCGATGTCTGGCGCCTCAGTCATGTGGCGACAGTGCGCAATCAACACGACTTCCGCAAGCCACAGAACCCGCTGGGAGTTGCACAGCGCGCCGACGACCGGGCAGCAGCGAGCCTCACAGCACCCCTCACAGCACCCCCTGCAAAAACCACCGCCGCCGCACGCGGTCATAGTAGATCCACAGCAACTCTCCGCTCTGCATCTCTGTGAATTGATACTCCCGATGCACCTCCCGCGCCCACCAACCGCCCGACACCACAAACGGCCCGAATGACCGCTGCGCTGAGCCGTGCGCGAGCCCACGCACCAGCCAACCATCATCCCGCACATGCCGCGGTTGCGGCGGCAGCCGCTCTGGACGCTGATAGATCCGGCGTACAAGCGTGCGCACCGCCACCTCCTTGGGCTGTGGCAGCCGCAAACTCTCCGCCGGCACCCACGCAAACCGCGCCTCGGGCAGATGCCCCTGTGCCAGCTGCGCCTGCAGCACCGCGCCCTCACCGAACTCGGCTCGCACACGCGCCAACGCCTGCTCGCCGGCGCGTAGGTCCCGTTTCGCGCGCTCAAAGTACAGAGTCAGCTGCTCACGGTTCGCCGCGATGCCCTCCCCATCCACCGCGAGATCCTCAACCGCCGCTGGCAACGTGATCGCCGCGAGACGCAGGCGCACGAGATCGAGCAGCAGCTGTTCGTCGAGGGTGGGCTCCGCTGGCTGTAGGCGCTCCTCAATGACCTGGCCGCCGTCGAGACGCAGCTCCAAATCCAAGGCGCTCAACACCTGTCGACGCTCGGCGAGCGCCGCTAGCAGGCCGGGCAATAGGCGTTTGACTACAAAAAGCAGGCGGGTCGCGCTCTTCATCGGATGGTCGAGGTGCAGGTCGCGACGCAGCGGCGCTGTCGCTGCTTCGGGGTGCATGCGCGGTCGCCAATCGCCCGACGCGAGCCGCCACAGCTGCAACGCCTCCACGCCAAAGCGCCGCCGAACGCCATCTGCGGGGAGCGCGAGCAGATCACCAACCGTGCGCACCGCCAACTTGTCGAGCGCGTCACGCACTTTGGGGGTGACCCCGAGTCGCGCGAGCGGCACCAGCGCGGCGGCGGCTTGTTCCCGCTCACGGGTGTCGAACGACTGCACCCCCGCGCCGCTGCCCCGCGCCAGGGCGTAGGTGCCAAACCGGGAGAAGCCAACCATCACGCGCGGCCAGAAATCAGCGCTGCGCAGCTCTGTGTGGATGTCCTTGGCCCAGTGCATCAACGAAGGATGCAGACGCTCGAGCCCGCTCGCGTCGAGCCAAAACACGCCCAACTCATCGGCGCTCGGCTCTACGTGGGGGCTAAAAGTGCGTAAACGCTCCGTCAACGCCGCAACGGCGGCCTGAATCTCCTCAGGCGCGACCACCCGCGCCCGTAATCCGGGGGCCAAGGAGAGCCCGGCAGCGTAGGACATGCCCGGGAGCACGCGCAGCTCACGCGCGACACGATTGATATGCAGAATCCGCCCCTGAGGCCGGTCATCCGCCACGACCGCGACGGGCGCCATGGCCCAGTCTGGGTGATGCTGCAGCAACAACTGGAGCGGTAACGCAGGCAAATCGACACAGGCGAGACGATCCATGCCCTACCCCACGCCTGCCGGTGCACGCAGCTCTTCCTCATCCGACCACGCAGGGCCCCGACGTTTGTCTTTCACCGCTTGAATCTGGCAGCGATAGCGATCCCCCGCGATCCACTTGCGCCGCGCCGTACAGCGCAGTGACACCAGACTCGACAGCGCCGTGCCCTGCCCGGTCTTCTCTTGTTGCTCCGTCACCACCAGCGCGACCGCCGCGTGTTTCATCGCGAGTTTGGCGAGGCGCGCTTGCAGCCCCATCGACACGTCAACCCGCGCGCCGAGGTCGAGCACAATCAGCCCAAAAGCGCCGGAGCGCAGCAGCTTGTCACTTGCGCGCGCCGCAGCCTCACAGCCTTGGACACGCACTACGATAAGCGCCGTCAGATCCACCCCGCCTTCAGCCACGTCGGGGGGATAGAACAACGGCCCACCAGCGGAGACCCACGCGACAGGCTCCCCTAACCGCTGCGCGTTGAGCACAGCGCCCATGGCGACGGTCAACGCGCTCTGCCCGGAGAGCTCCACCAATCGCCCGACAAGCTCCGCGTGACGCCACTGAGGCGGCTGTAGGGTCGACGTCTGCAGCGCTGATGACAGTCCTTCAGCGGTACCAAAGGTCTCAAAAAGAGTCGCGACCGCCGTGTTCATGCCCGCCTCGCCCCCGCAACGCGCTGTGACTTGGCGCCGGAAGCCACATGCCTCCGCGCGTCGCCCTCGAAATACTGCCCCACGTCGCCCTCGAGATATCGCCGCACCTCGACCACCTTGCCGAGCAACTGCAGCTGCGCTGGGTCGGGAAAGATCACCTCAAAGTCTGGATTTTCGGGGTGTAAAGCCACGCGCCCCCCAGACCGTCGCAGCCGCTTGACGGTCGCCTCGTCTTCCACGAGCGCGACGACAATATCCCCATCGGCCGCATCTCCTTGGCGACGCACGATCACCACATCACCTGGCAAAATGCCGGCTTGTTCCATCGACAACCCACGGATTCGCAGCGCAAAGAGACCATCGCCCTCGGCGATGCCGACCACGGGCACAAAGCCCTCCGCCTCTTCCAGCGCTGTGGTCAGCGCGCCGGCTTGCACATGGCCCAACAGCGGTACAAAACGCGGCTGCGGATAGGGCTGAGACTGTGAATGCATATGCGACTGTGAATGCATATGCGACTGTGAATGCGACTGTGAATGCGACTGTGAACGCGACTGGGGCAGTCGCAGCGCACGAGACCGCCCGCTGTCATCTCGCTCAAGCTGACCGCTCGCGACCAACGCATCGAGGTGCCGCTGCACGGTTTGCGCGGCGCGCAGGTCGACATGATCCCGGATTTCACGCACGGAAGGCGGATCGCCACGCAACAGCCGGTGCTGAACATACTGAAGGATACGTGCGCGCATCTCCCCATGGGGACCACGGCGGCGCCTCTTCTGAACCTCAGCGCTCGCGCCGGTTTGGGCATTTTTTTTCGTCACGCCAACCTCCACAGCATGGGCGTGAACACAACATAGCAGACAAATGTCTTCAAAAGAAGCGAAATCTCCGACCGCCTCCCGCCTCCGCCCATGCTTGACCCGCAGCGTGCATGCCGTAGGGTCGCGCGCACAGGCAGCGCGCCGGCACCACGCCGCGACACCGACGCAGGACCCAAGATGAAAGCGGTTGTTTTTCACAACTATGGTGGTCCCGAAGTGCTGCGTATTGAGGACGTCGCCGAGCCCGTCGTCGGCGCGCGAGATGTGCTCGTGGCGGTGCATGCGACCTCCGTCAACCCTGTCGATGCCAAGGCGCGGGCTGGCGGAAACCGCGGTGCGATGCGCTACAAGCTGCCCTGGATTCTCGGGCTCGATGTCTCAGGGGTGGTCGAAAAAATCGGCGCGGAGGTCACCGCTTTCGTGGTCGGGGACGCGGTCTGGTCCACACCTTCCCACAAGCGGCCCGGCTGTTATGCCGAGCGTGTGGCGATCCACCAGGACGAGCTCAGCCTCAAGCCGACCAACCTGTCGCACGCAGAGGCGGCGTCGCTGCCGTTGGTGGGGCTCACGGCGATGCAATGTCTCTTGCCACGCCTGAGCCAGCGCGCTGGGCAGCGGGTCTTCATCCAAGCCGGCGCCGGCGGAGTGGGCAGCGTCGCGATTCAGATCGCGAAGGCCTTCGATGCGTGGGTCGCCACAACTGCGAGCCCGAAAAATCAAGCTTTGGTGACGGATCTGGGGGCGGATCTCGTCATCGACTATCGCACCGCGGCCTTTGAAGACGTGCTCACCAACATCGACGTGGCGCTCGACTGTCTTGGTGCGGTGGAGCGCACCAAGGCGCTGGCCATCATGGCGCGTGGCGGCCGGCTCGCGACCATCAACGCCGACCTGCCCGCGATGACGAAGAAGTACGGACCCAGCCTGGCGCTGCGCGCTGTGGGGCTCAAGCTGATGTGGTTCAAGCTGCAGACGGCGACGCGCGGGCTTGACGGTGCGAGCGTGATCAAACGGACCAGCGCCGCGCAGCTGGCGCAGCTCGCGGAGATGGTGCAATCAGGCGCGGTGCGGCCGGTGATCGACTCGATTCGACCGATGGATGAGATCGTCAGCGCCCACGCTCACATGGACACCGGGCGCGCGCGCGGAAAGATCGTGCTCACCGGCTGGTGCTAAAGCGTCAGCACAATCAGCCCGTGTTTTCCGGAGGTCGGCTTGCCACTGAACGCCTTCTGCACGCCATCACCACCCCGGGCCGCATCCAACGCGTAGCCTGGCGCCGATAGCCCGCCAGGGACGTTGAGCGCGCCGGACTCACTCGAGAGCAGCTGCGCTCCCGCGCCAATCCACGACGAACCTCCGCCGCCGCCGCCGCCGCTGTAGGTGTATTTCGCCGCGCCGCTGCCGCCGCCATAGTAACCAGCGCCGCCGCCGCCACCGGAGCCGTTGCCGATGCAGCTCGCGCTGCCTGTCTGCACGGACGCGCTCGGGCCGACCTTGCAGTTGAACCCCCCCGCGCAGCCGCCGCCCGTGTCCTTGCCGCCGGCGATGCCGTCTGCCTCGCAGCCGGTGTAGGAGGACGTGTTGGTCTGCTTGCCACCGGCCCCGCCAGCCGCCGCGCTGCCGCCCACGCCGCCAGCGGAGTTCGTGTTGTACTTGTTGTTCGCGGTGCCGTTTTGTCCCGCACCGCCGGCCTTGCCACCCCCGCCGCCAGCGCCGATCGTCGCCGCGCCCGAGCAACCCGAGCAGCCATCGCAGCCTGCGCCGCCGCCGCCGCCAGCGACCGCGATCTGGACGCCGTTCTTCGAGACGAAGCTCGCGCCGCCGCCACCACCCAAGCTCTCACCTGCGCTCGCAACCCGGAAATCCAGGCTGTCGCCGGTCTGCACCGCGATCTTCACGCTGACATAGGCGCCGCCGCCGCCATTGCCGGGATAACAGCCCGCGCCGCCAGCCCCCCAGAGTTGGACCGTCGCCGACGTCACACCCGCTGGGACCGTGCCGCCAACCTTCTTGCCCCCTTCGCTGTAGACCGTGACCCCCTTCGCTAACGTGCCAGCGCTACAGGCTTGCGCGTTGCAGGGCTCAGACTTCGTCGCGGCGCCCGGGCACACCTGACCACCGCAGGAAGGCGGCGGCGCCGTGCAGCTGTGCGTCCCGGTGCGCGTGCCGCCGCCGCACGCGACCGAACACGCGCCCCAGACCCAGCCGCTCCAGCCGCCATTCACCGCGGTGCAGACCTTGCTGCATTTGCCTTGGACACAGGCTTCATCGACACCACAGCCCGCCGCGTTTTCGTCGACTGCGCCGTTGCAGTCATTGTCGATGCCGTCACAGACCTCGGCCTTTGCCGCGATCAGGATGCAATCGCCGAGCCCGGTTTGCCCGCAGATTCGCTGGCCAGGGCACTTGCCCACGACGCTCCCGTCGAGCGTGGTTTGGTTGGCGAAACACTTAGTCGAGAGCCCATCGGCCTTCGACGCCGGCCAGCAGGCGCACTCGCCGAACGCCTCAGCCGAGCCAGAGGGCGGTAGACGCACGCATTGTTTGGCCTTCTTGCCTTCGGTCGAGTTGACGACCTGGCATCCGTAGCCGGCCGGGCAATCGTCGTTCTCGACGCAAGCCGCGCCGCAGAACAGGCCGGACGCGCCCTGGTCGACACAGAGCGCATCGGTCAACCCGGCGGCCTCACAGTCCTTGCTCGCGCCACACGGTTGGCAGAGACGCCCCCAGCCGGGAACGCAGGCATCCACCGTCTTCCCCGCGCCGTTTGTCAGCTTTTTGCACGCAAATCCGGCCTCGCAGGCGGCACCGCAGGGCGCAGCGCAGCGGCGACCCAGGGGCGTCTCGATGCAGAGCCCGTCGTTGCAGTCCGGCGCCGCTGCGCAGGAGCACCCTGGCGCGCCGGGGCAGGTGGTTGGGCCCGCGTCAGCTGTTGACGCGTCCGCGACGCTCGCGTCCGCCGACGAACCGCCGTCCGACGTGATCCCTGCCTCAAGCTCGACCTGCGCGTCTGCGCTGGCGGCGACATCGGCCGTCTGTCCGGCGGTCGTGTCGCTGGCGTCAACGCCACCAGCGTCGAACAACCGCCACGCCCCGCTGTCGACGGCGCCAGCGCCGTTGTTCTCGGCGGCGTCGCTGCATCCCACCAAGGCCGTGAGCACGGCGGCGATCACACCGGCGCGTCGCCACGAGGACCCAGGTCGCAGGCCGGTTGGGGGCAGCGGGAGCGGGCGGATTCGACTAGACACGAGGTAGCTGCGCATGGCGGTCTCCAGGTTTGGCGGGCGCAGTCTACCGTCTCGGCCCACGTAACGGTACCCGGTCGACACCAACCACCAGAGGCAACAGACTCCGCGACGCCAACCCGCTCGCAGGCCGCCTCCGCAGCGCGTCGGACGACCCCAGCCCAAGGATCGCAATGACCGCCATCGCCCAACGCACCGCACGCGCGATCGCGCTCACGACCTTGATTCTCAGCCTTCTCGGCGCATGCAGCAGCCCGCCCGTGCGCGCGACCTGCCCTGCGACACAGGCTGGCGCCACGCCGCCACGAACGGCGACCGTGTCCGTCGCCGACCCCGGTTTCCTCGCCGCCTACGCTGCGACGTTTCGCTTTCGCCTCGGCCATCCACGCAGCTTCGCTTGGCTGCCAGACGGCTCGCGGCTGTACTACCTACGCTCCCCCGCCCGCTCTTTCGTTCAGCGGCTCTACGCCTTTGACCCCGCGACCGGCAAAGAGACCCTCGCGCTCACCGCTGAGCAGCTGCTCGCCGGCGCAGCGGAGACGCTCAGCCCCGAAGAGCAGGCGCGCCGGGAGCGGCAGCGACAGGCGGCCAGGGGCATCACGTCGTATCGCCTGTCCAAAGACGGACGCACGCTCCTGATTCCGCTCTCTGGCCGCATCTTCCTCTGGGACCCGATCACCACAAAGAGCCGTGAACTCCAGCTGCCGGGCGCCGGCGCGGTCCTCGACCCGCGGCTCTCGCCCGATGGCACGCAGGTCGCTTGGGTGCGGGGAGGCGCGCTGTGGGCGATGGCCCTCAACGGCGGAGCTGCGGTGCGGCTCACGCCCCCTGGTACCAAAGAGCTTCAGTTTGGCCTCGCCGAGTTCGTCGCCCAGGAGGAGATGGCTCGCCACCACGGCTATTGGTGGTCGCCAGACGGCCGCGCCATCGCGTTTCAGCGCACCGACACAAGCGCTGTTGAGCGCATGCATATCCACGACCCTTTGCATCCTGACAAACCCGGTCGAAGCTGGCCCTATCCGCGCCCGGGCAAGACCAACGCCGCCGTGCGGTTGGGGGTGGTCGCTGCGGCGGGCGGCAAGCTTCGCTGGTTGGACTGGGACCACAAACGTTGGCCGTACCTCACGCGCGTCCGCTGGCAAAAATCGGCGCCGCTCACCGTCGTTGTACAGAACCGAACCCAAACCGAGCTGGCCGTCCTGAGCGTCGTCGCGCCGCTGAAACGGCCGAAGAAACCGTCCGAACGGCAGACCCTGCTCACCGAGCGTGACACGACGTGGCTCAACCTTGATCCGGCGATGCCGCGCTGGCTTCCCGATGGCCGGCGCTTCCTATGGACCACCGAGCGCGCCGGCAGTTGGCAGCTCGAGCTCCACGACCTCAGCGGAAAATTAGATCGCGTACTAACCCAGCCAGCGTTTGGCTATCACGGCCTTGTGAGCTTGGACGCAGATGGCGAGGCCGTTACGCTGCTCGCGTCCACAGAAGCCTCTGAGCAGCACATCTACCGCCTCCGGTTGAGCCCGACGAGTCAGCCGCGCCCGCCCGAGCGCCTCACCGCGACGCCTGGCTGGCACGGCGCAGTGGTCGCCAAGAGCGGCGACGCGTGGTTGCTGGAGCTCGGCCCCACCAACGCGCCCAGTCGCGTCGAGGTTGGGGGTCGCCAAAGACCGAGCCCCCACATTCTCCCGCATGAGGCCGAATCGCCCGGATTCCCGGTTCAGCCGCGGTTCCTCACCGTCGGACCGCGCAAGGTGCGGGCGGCGGTGCTGATGCCGCGCAACGCCAAATTAGGGCAGCGTTTTCCTGTGATCCTGCACGTGTATGGCGGTCCGCACTACAACGTCGTGCGCGCGACCCAGAGTCGCTGGGCGATGCAGCAGTGGCTCGCCGACCACGGCTATGTGGTGTGCAGCTTCGATGGTCGCGGCACGCCTTGGCGCGGTCGCGCCTGGGAGCGGGCCACCAAGGGTGACTTGCTGTCGGCCCCGCTCGCGGATCAGGTCGAAGCGTTGAGAATCCTGGGCGCGCAGCTACCTGCGATGGATACGTCTCGCGTTGGCGTGTTTGGCTGGTCGTTTGGCGGCACATTCTCGGCCGCGGCGGTGATGCGGTATCCCGGCGTCTTCAAGGCGGCGGTCGCCGGGGCGCCTGTAACCGATTGGCTCGGCTACGACACCCACTACACGGAGCGATACCTTGGGCTGCCAGCCGCTGCGCCACAGGCCTACAAAATCAGCTCGCCGCTCACCTCCGCGACCCAGCTGAAGCGCCCGCTCATGCTGATCCACGGCACCGCTGACGATAATGTGTGGTTCAGCCAATCCGTGAAGCTCTCGAAGGCGCTCTTCGACGCCGGTATTCAACACGATTTTGTGCCGCTACCCGGTCACACGCACATGGTCCGCGACCGAAAGACGCTCGAGCGGATGTACGAGCGCATCCTCGGCTTCTTTGGGCAGCACTTGTAGGAGGGGCTGGGCGCCGCGACCCAACACGGCTATGGTACGCGGGCACATCACCGACAGGAGGCTTAAATGTCATCGACCTTTGGGATCATTGGAACATTCATCACGTTTTTGCATCTCGTCGCCATGGTCGCGCTGGGTGGCCTCGCGTTTGGGCTCATCAAGATCTCGGCGTTCTCCGGTCTTGAGAAGCTGAAGATCTCCGGCTACGGCCTCGCCGCAATCGCGGTGACGACGCTGCTCGGCACGGCGCTGAACTTCATCATCACGACCTTTCTAGGCAGCGTGGTTGGCTACGAAGCCATCGGCTACTGGCATATGGCTCGAGGCGTGATCGGCAACGGCATCGACATCTTGGGCTTCGGCGCCGCCACGTACGGCGCGATCGCGGCGGCCAAAGAATAGCCGTCCGATCAGCACGGGCAATCGAGGGACGGCACCTCGATGCTCTCCGTGTGCCGCAAGATCGGCCCCGCAGGCTGCAGCAGCGCGTCGGACCCTAGAAACTCATAGCGACCGTCCGCATCCATGTCAGACGCTGACCGCGGCACAAACAACCGCCCCGGCGCGGTGTCGTCTGTCAGCAGCTGCAATCGCGCGGTCTTGCCCTCGCCCACAACGCGCCAAATCGCCCAGAAATCGCCCTGAAAGTCGCCACAGCCGTCGCCAGCGGAGATCGCGACCGACACGAAGCGCGCGCTCGCATCGGTGGTCCCGAGCATCGTCACCTTCACGCTCGCGCCCTTGATGGCGTCCCACGTCAGCGCGCGCGGCAACGGCACCTCGGCTACAAATGCCTGCTGCACCAGCTCGAACCCCTTTAGTTTCTTGAGCTCCGCCATCGCCCTCGCGGCCACAATGGGCTCCATCGCGATCGGCGCTGCGACCTTCGGCGGCGTCTCCTCGGCGCTGCGCCCCCAGGTCGCGGCCCGGCAATCGTGGCCGGGCATCGGGAGCAGGCGCGCGACGAGCAGCCGGCCGGTGTCACCCAGACGCCACGCCTCGCGTGCCACGGTCGCGCCATCGGGCTTGGCGTCGAGATCACCGCGCCAATACTGCACAGTGCCAAAGTGCGGACGCACGCGCGCCATGATCGCCAGGGCCACGGCTTGCCCGCGGCAGACCTCGCCCTGCGGACCGTAGAGCGCCACCTTGCGACCTCGCCACGCCGTCAGCGTCGCTGGGATCTTGTCGAGCTTCGCTGGGCTCGTGACGCTCGCGTAGCTACCAGCCTGCAGCAGCCGCAGGCGTTTACCGTCGGCCCAGTCGCGCTTGGGACGGGTGTTGAGCACAAGATAAAAGCCACCGTCCTGCACCACAAACCCGAAGTGTTCAGCGCCGATCGCCGACGCCTTGGGGCCGGAGTTATCCACCACCGACTGCAGCATCTCCTCCCGCGCGATCTTCAACTCGCCGCGCTCACGCACGACCACGAGCTGCTTGGGCCCGATGTCCTTGTACCGCCCTGACGCCCAGCTTTGCTCAAACAGCAACCGCGCAGTGCCGGCCGTGGCGAGCACCTCTGGCTCCGTGGCCTCGACCTGCATCGCCTTGCCGAACATCCGCTTCCGGTCTCGCAGCCACGCGCGGCGTTGGAAGGTGCGGGAGCGTGTGCCGGAGCGCTTTGTGCCGTGAAATCGCTCTGCATACAGAGACGCGTAGGTCTCAAAGTCGCCGGCGT
>ERZ889078.2378-NODE-2378-length-13460-cov-72.187244_pt1 | contig 13460 bp, 13 predicted proteins | sample MGYA00521266_ERZ889078 | MGnify/ENA primary metagenome ERZ889078 (study PRJEB32303, sample SAMEA104408618) | aquatic metagenome | biome: Brackish water; feature: Pelagic; material: water | place: Baltic Sea | collected 2014-06-16T06:34:00 | depth 76,534 m ...
TACCAACAACAACTATCTAATCTTTGTTGTTGTTTGATTTAGGATGGCTATAATATATAAATTAATTTGTAGATTTTAGCTATGATAGGTATAATAAGAAAATGAAACAAATCTTCTACTTTATTCTCTTAGCGTCTATGTTTATGGGCTGTTCAAAAGAACCGTTGCTTATGTTTAAAGAGTTGCCGAATACTTATCTTAATGAGAGCGATTATGGAAAATTGCCAAATTTTGAGCATGAAAAATATGATGAAGTTCTTAAATCTTTTGTGAGCAATTGTCAAGCGACAAAGGCGCAAGAGATCTATGGCTCGCTTTGTTTAGACGCGAATAAAACAACTAACGCCAAAGAGTTTATTCAAAATAATTTCACACCTTACAGAATATATGGCGAGGATTCGCTTTTAACCGCTTATTACGAGCCAGAGCTTCATGGCTCTTTGACTAAATCAAAAAAGTATCAATATCCAATATATAAGACCCCAAAAGATTTGATAGCGGTTGATTTGAAGTCTATTTATCCAACTTTAAAAAATTATAGATTACGTGGACGAATTGAAGGATCGAAATTAGTTCCTTATTACACTCGTTTGGAGTTGGCGCAAAAAGAGATAGATTCAGAAGTGATTTGCTATTGCGATTCTAAAATAGAACTATTTTTTTTGGAGGTGCAGGGATCTGGAAGAGTGGCATTGGAAAATGGAGACACTCTTTACGTAGGCTATGACAACCAAAATGGACACAATTATAAATCCATTGGGAAATATTTGATAAACATGAATGAAATTTCAAAAGAAAACATTTCACTTCAAAGCATAAAGGAGTGGTTCGCTCTTAACCCTACGAGAGTGGATGAAGTGTTAAATCATAATCCTTCCCTTGTTTTTTTTAAAGAGCGAGAAAATCCGGCTTCTGGTTCATTGGGTTTGGAGTTGACTCCATTAAGAAGCGTTGCCGTTGACAATAACTATATTCCCCTTGGGAGCATGTTATATCTTAGTTCATCCTCAGAAAATGAAGTTTATGAAAAAGTCGTGTTTGCCCAAGATACTGGCGGAGCCATTAAAGGGAGCGTTAGGGCGGACATGTTTTTAGGATTTGGCAAGAATGCCGGTAAAATTGCAGGAGAGTTAAAATCAGAACTAGCGCTATGGATATTTATGCCAAAAACAATAAAAGAGAAAAAAATTGAATAGATCTTTAGAAAAATTTAATCGTCTTGTTGATTCACTTCAAGAACTTCCGACAATAGGCAAAAAGTCCGCCACAAGACTTGCGTATTACATGATAATGAATGACAGTTACGTTGGTCTTAAAATATCGCATGCGATTGAAGACGCTCTAGGTAGCCTTAAGAAGTGCACGGTATGTGGTGGAATGAGCGAAGATGAATTGTGCTACATATGTTGTGATGAAAGACGTGACGACACTTTTCTGTGCATAGTCGAAAACGCGAAAGACATACTTTTACTAGAAGAAAATGGTCTTTTCGATGGAAAATATTTTGTTTTAGACTCATTGGAAGAGTTGAGCGTATCACATTTAGAAAACATGGTTAAGGTTGGAATAAGCGAAATATTATTCGCCATTACGCCATCCATAGCCAATGACGCCGTGATACTTTACATAGAAGATAAATTAAGCCACTATGACATAAACTTTTCAAGAATAGCGCAAGGGGTTCCAACAGGCGTTAGTTTAGAAAATATTGACATTTTATCTCTTACTCGAGCCTTGCAAGATAGAGTTAGAGTTTAAAGCTCTTTTGCATCTCTCTTTTGATGTCATTTTTATTGAGTTGAAACTTCACAAAAAGCTCATTGGCTAGTACTCCTTGCCCTAAAAGCATATCCGAGCCATCTTTGTAAATAATGTTTTTGTCTTTCGCCATTTGTAAAAAAGGCGTTAGTTTTCCATAAATCGCGTCCGCCGCATAGTGCGCGTTGTCTAAAATTGAGTCAATCATCTCTTGCGGGGCTGGGAGGTTTTCATCTTTGAGTCCAGCGCTCGTCGTGTTGATTACAAGGTCGTACTTTTTAACCTTAAAGTCACTCCATGAGCTACTTCGGCAGCCTAATTCTTTAAAATAGTGAAGTCTAGACTCGCTTCTGTTTAATATGGCGACTTCGACGCGCTCTTCTAAAAAACGAGACGCCAACGCTTTTGCGGTTCCACCGGCCCCGATAATTAAAATATTTTTTATAGTTTGAAACTCTTCTATGGCGTACATGAAGCCATCCGCATCGGTATTGTAACCGATTAGTTTTCCATTTTCATTAACGATGGTGTTGACAACGCCAACCTTTTTAGCGAAACCTCTCACTTCGTCACAGGCGTTAAAGGCGGCCTCTTTGTGAGGCACGGTGACGTTCGCGCCACTGAGTCCAAGAGATAGAAAAGTCTCTTTTAGTTTAGATCCATCTTGTAAATGAGTCCTCACGTAGCATGCTTTATAGTTTAAATTTTTAAAAACGGCGTTGTGCATGAGTGGGGAACGAGAGTGGGAGACTGGGTCTCCAAAAATAGAAAAAAGTTGCATATAAGCTCTTTATTTTTTATCTAAATCTTCAAGAGAGTGTATTAAAGCGCCTAGTTTATTTTCAACTTCTAAATATTCCAGCTCATTTACGCTATCGGCGACTATTCCCGCTCCAGCTTGAAGCACAACTTTATCTGCTTTTACCATCGCTGTTCGTATGGTTATGGCGCTGTCCATATTTCCATCGAAACCAAAGTAACCGATGCTTCCGCTATAAAAACCACGTTTAAGACCTTCGTATTGGGCTATGAGTTCCATAGCTCTAATCTTTGGAGCCCCAGTCATGGTTCCCGCAGTGAAAGTCGCCATAAAAAGATCAAACATGTCTTTGTCGTCCGCAAGTTTCGCCGTAACGTCGGAAACTATGTGCATAACATGGGAAAATCGTTCTATATGCATCATGTTTTCCACTTTTACGCTGCCAGTTTTAGCTACGCGACTTACGTCGTTACGTCCTAAATCGATGAGCATCAGATGTTCTGAGAGCTCTTTAGGATCCGCTAGAAGCTCTTCTTCTAGTTCTTTGTCTCTCTCTTTTGTTGACCCTCGTTTACGAGTTCCCGCAATGGGACGAAGCAAGAGTTCGTCTTCTTGGAGTCTAACCATGACTTCTGGAGAGGAACCTACGATGTTGAACTCTTCGTATTCCATTAAGAACATATACGGAGATGGGTTTTTTGTACGAAGAATTCGGTAAAAACTAAAAGGGTCAACTTTGATGTTTCTCGTAAAACGATTCGTCATAAGAATCTGAAACACGTCTCCACTTCTTATCATCTCTTTTGATTTGTCAATCATGTCAAAAAACTTTTCTTTCGAATGGGCAAACGAACCCTTGTCTTCGCCTATGTTGGGAACTCTATGTTTGTAAGTATAAGAGCCCTTTAAATCTTTCTCTATGGAATCAAAAGTTTTACTAAACTCTTCAAGGGTGCTTACTAAACTTATTTGATGGTTTTTATGCGAGTAGACTAAAATCATTTTAGGAAGAATAAGATCAAGATCGGGAGTGTTCAATTCATCCTTAAGACTATCCATGATAGAAGCCAATTTTGGCTCAAAAACTTTTACCATGTCATAGCCGATATACCCTATAAAGCCATCGACGTAACCAACTTTCAACTCTTTAGTCGCATCCTTGTATATGCTAGCGTCTATCTTTTTATAGTAAGTTTTTAAAAAAGTAAAAGGATTTTCTTCTTTAATATGTTTAATGGAGTTTGCGTCCGTGTACACTGTTTTATTGTTTATATATTGGAGTCTTTCTCTAGCTCCAATACAGATAAAACTATAGTTTCCTTCACTTTGACCAGCGCTTTCAAAAAGGTAAGTAATCTCACCCCCAAACATCTCTTTTAGTTTTGCGTAAACAGCGATTGGCGCTAGCTGGTCAAGTGTAAATTGTTTTGAATAGATCAATATTTTCCCTAAATAATTATAGTTTGATTAAAAAAGCGCCTGGCTCGATTTTAGCGCGAATTTTCACTCTAGCTTGTTTAGCTTGATCAGAAGTATTAAAAGGACCAACAAGCACTTTATTTAATCTTTTGGAATTACTCATAACTTCATGATATATATAACCGTATCCTAAGTTCTTGATGGATTGTAAGAACTTTTTATTTGGAGCGTACTTTGAAAAAGATCCAACTTGAATATAGTATTTGGGAGTTTTAGCTTGAGATTTTACTTCAGGCTTTTTCTCTGCGACAACGCTTTTTTTCACAACAGGTTTAGGTTTAGGCGTTTCAGCTACGGGAGTGATGATTTCTATCTCTTCTTCACGACTCTCTTGTTTTAATTTAGTCGCAATTTCATTGAGATTGTTATCGTCTGGCACTTCTTCTTCAAGAACTTTAACGTCTTCAAATAAAGGTTCTTCAGTCTCTTTTACGATACTTTTCATATTAGGTTCCGGCGGAAGAGCCGCTTGTGGTAAATTATCTGTACCATTCGAGCTAAGAGAATTCATAAGCATGACCACTATCACAAGTATAACGCCAAGCGTAGCAACAGATAATATTATCTTCTTATTAGAACTAGTCGCGCCGCCCTTGTTAAGTATAATATCATTTAATTCGTTTTGATTTTCCATAATTTACCCCAAATTTTTATTTCTTCAATGATAGCAAAAGTTTACTTACATATGCTTTGACCAAGAAGCTCCACGTTCTTTGGCGTAAACTTCATATGGAAGCGTTAATATATTATACTCGTCAGGCATGTCGGCGTTAGGGAACATTCTCCACTGCATAGGTTGCTTTGCCGCGAGTTTCATACTTATTATTTTTCCAAGTTGGATAGCTTCTTGAAGCGTTGTATGCCCTTTATGAATGTAAACATGAAGGTGTCCTTCAGTTTTCGTTTTATAGGCCGTAAAATTTATGTAGCCCTCTTCACGAAGCAGCAGTTGGGCTTTGTGATAAAAACGTTCAGGGTCTCTTCCATTATAATCAATTACAATGTTCTCTACTTTTTGATGAGCATTTATAATTGAATGAGCTACCGTAATCTCACCCTTTATATGTTTATTAATTATTGTTTGACTGAGTGGAGCGTTTACTTTTTCAAATTTATTGTAAAAAGTACGACCTTTGAATGACAGTTTACTTACTACCGTATCTTTTTTTTCCCAGTAGTGGTCACTAACCATTTTTATTAGTTTTAAGTCCATTGCAGTCATATTTCTTCCTTAATAAGTTGCTTGGTTGTAAATTACAAAATTTTGGGCCAAAGCTTTTAATTCTTCTTTTACGCTAGCTTGTAATTTGGTGTTTGTAATGTCGTCTAAAACATCCGCCATTTTATTCGCTATTAGCTCAAACTCTTTTTCTTTCATTCCTCGAGACGTAAGGGCGGGACTTCCAACTCTAATGCCCGAAGTTACAAATGGACTTCTCGTTTCACCGGGAACGGTGTTTTTGTTTATGGTTATACCGGCATTGCCAAGAGCGGCGTCCGCGTCTTTACCTGAAATCTCGGTGCCAACGAAAGAGACTAATATTAAGTGGTTGTCAGTTCCACCAGAGACTACGTCGTAACCTCTTTTAAGCATAACTTCTCCAAGCACTTTCGCGTTCGCTTTGACTTGTTTGGCGTACTCTTTCCACTCTGGAGAAAGATTGTATTTGAAACCAACCGCTTTTGCGGCGATTACATGAACAAGCGGTCCACCTTGAAGCGCTGGGAAAATTGCGGAGTTTAATTTTTTGGCCATCTCTTCATCGTTTGTAAGAATTAAACCGCCACGAGGACCGGCTAAAGTTTTATGGGTTGTCGTTGTCACTACGTGAGCGTGAGGGAACGGACTAGGGTGTTCTCCAGCCGCTACAAGCCCAGCGATGTGAGCGATGTCGGCAAAAAGAATTGCTCCAACTTCGTCAGCTATCTCACGAAAACGTTTGAAGTCTATCTCGCGAGCGTAAGCGGACGCTCCACAAATAATAATTTTTGGTTGAGTGATTTTAGCTATGTCTAAAACCCTATCGTAATTGATACGGCCATCAAGCTCTACCCCATAAGTGAAGGAGTGGTAGTTTTGACCAGAAAAGCTTGGTTTAGAACCATGCGTTAAGTGCCCTCCATGGCTTAAATCCATACCTAAAATTTTATCACCAGCCTTTAAAAAAGCCGCGTAGACCGCGGCGTTTGCTTGACTTCCAGAGTGGGGTTGCACGTTTGCGTAGTTGCATCCAAATAGTTCACAAGCTCTGTCTATCGCTAATTGCTCAACGCCATCGGCGTACTCGCAACCGCCATAGTAACGTTTTCCTGGATAGCCCTCGGCGTACTTGTTTGTAAAAACCGAACCCATGGCTTCCATTACCGCAGGAAGCGTAAAGTTCTCAGACGCGATCATTTCAAGATGGTCGGTTTGACGCTCTAACTCTTTTTCACATAGCTCATATATCTCGCTATCGTACTCTTTTAAAAAACTCATTTACTAATTCTCCTCTTCTTGGTTATGTTCTTCATTTATTATTGGTTTCATGGCTGGGAATAATAGCACGTCTCTTATTGAATGTTCATTAGTCAAAAGCATTACAAGTCTATCTATCCCTATTCCTTGTCCAGCGGTTGGAGCCATTCCATAGCTAAGGGCTTCAATAAAATCCAAATCCATTTCATGCGCTTCATCGTCGCCAGCGTCTTTCGCGTCCATCTGACCTTCAAAACGACTAAGTTGATCAACTGGGTCGTTTAACTCGCTAAAAGCGTTCGCTATCTCGCGACCTGCGATGAAAAGTTCAAATCTTTCAGTTATCTCTGGATTTGCGTCGCTTCTTCTCGCTAATGGAGAGATTTCAACTGGGTACTCCGTTATGAAAGTAGGGTCTATAAGTTTCTCTTCCACAAATTCATCAAAAAGTTCACCTTGAAGTTGACCTAAATTTAAGCCAGGTTTTACAGTGACGTTTTTAGAATTTAAGTATGCAACGATTTTTTCTTTATCTGACGTTATTTCCGCTGGAACGCCACCAATAGTAGTTAACGATTCTATTAAAGGGATTTCAACAAAATTGTCAAAATTGATTTTTAAATCGCCATAAGGCAAAAGCGTTGGCAGATTCAGATGCTCAAAAAGATACTCAAAATACTCTTTTGTGATTTTTATTAAATCTTTATACGTTTTATAGGCCCAATAAAATTCAATAGACGTAAATTCAGGATTATGAGTCGCGTCCATTCCTTCATTTCTAAAATTGCGGTTAATTTCAAAAACCGCTTCAAAGCCACCGACTATAAGTCGTTTTAGGTAAAGTTCAGGAGCTATTCTTAAAAATCTATTGATGCCCAGCGCGTTATGATGAGTCACGAATGGTTTCGCGTTCGCTCCTCCCGCGATAGGATGCATCATTGGAGTTTCAACTTCTAAAAACCCTTTATCTTCAAAGAAACGTCTTGTTAAAGATATGACTTTTGAACGAGTTTGAAAAGTTTTACGAACTTCACTGTTCATAATAAGGTCAAGATAGCGTTTTCTATATCTAATCTCTTTATCCGTTACTCCATGAAATTTTTCAGGAAGTGGAGAGATGGCTTTTGTGAGCATTTTAAGATTGTCGGCGTGAAGCGAAAGCTCGCCTTGACCTGTGACAAAAGGGTATCCTGAAATTTCTATAATGTCTCCAACTTCAATATTTTTTTTGAATACGTCGTTGTAAAACCCTTCCGCTAGATTATCCCGAGCGACGTAAATCTGAAGCGTTCCGCTCTCATCTTCTATCTTTACGAAACTAGCTTTTCCCATAATACGAAGAAGCTTGATTCTACCACTCACTATGTAATTGCGATTTTCATCTCTTTTCTCTTCCATTTCCGCAATATCGGAGTTCACGTTTAAAAATTTTTTAATTGTGCAATTTCTATGCGAGTCGTTTGAATAGGGATTAAATCCCTCTTTTCTTAAAGTTTCGGATTTTTCGATTCTTTGTTGTATGAATTTGTTTTTAAATGGCAATACTATTTCCTTAGTTAATTAATTGTTTTGTTGACATTGCTGGCAAATTCCATAAATTTGCATAGAATGGTCACTCATTTTAAAGCCAAGCTCGTCAGTAATTGCGCGTTGTCTAGCTTCGATCTCGTCATCGACAAACTCCGTGATGGTGCCACATTTCGTGCATATTAGGTGGTCGTGATGTTCTTTCGCTCCAAGTTCATACTTCTTGCCTTGCGCTCCAAAAGATAAGGACGTAACCATATCAGAGTCTTCAAGTAGTGATAAAGTTCTATAAACGGTCGCTATGCCGGTTTTGAGATCCGGGTGTTTATTTTGAATAAGATTATGCAATGATTCTGGCGTTAAATGCTCATCGGAGTTGTATAGCGTATCTAAGATTACTTCGCGTTGAATTGTAAACTTTAAATTGTTCTTTTTGAGAAGAACTCTAAAGTCGCTTAGCAACTGTTTGTATTCTATGGTTCTATCATTAAAGTCAGTCGTTACTTGGGACATTATTAATTGGTTCCTTTTAACTCTTTTTTGATTTTATTGACCTCTGTAGTTACGTTGTCCGTAATGGCTTCTTGAACTTTAGAACTTATTGTTTCGTTTGTCTTCTCTATGGTGGCGTTTATATCATGACTAATCGCTACAGGGTCCAACTTCATAATAAACGCGCCGGTTGATACGAGAATTGGAAATAATACGCTATTTCCCAATGCGGAGTCTATCGTTGTTTTAACGGCTTTTATATTGTACGCCGCATGAGCTATCACGGCGGCGATAAGAAAGAACTTGCTAGCGCCAAAAACAAAGCCCAATAATTTGTCAACTATTCCAAGACCACTTAATGAACTGAGCTTTTTAAATATAATCCCGATAAATATCATGCCTAACCAAAAAACAGACAAAGTCGCTAAAAACCCCGTAAAACTTATGGCTGAAGAGTTGTCAAATTTAAAGATAGCGTCACTTAAGTACAAACCAACTTCATCGCCAGCGCGTGAAGCTATGAAAATACCGCCTATTATTCCGATGAGACCAAATATCTCTTTAAAAAATCCGTTTATTATCCCTTTTAAACCTAAAAGTAAGATAATAGCGGCCACAACAAGATCGAAATAATTAAACTCCATCTTTTACCTCCGTGCGTAGTTGATTTTTCCCATTTCTTTTAGCTCTATAGAGAGCTGAGTCAGCTCTCGCTATCAAAGCGTCGGGAGTGTCTCCTTGAACAAATTTAGTCGCGCCGATGCTCATAGTGACTTTTAAAGTTTCACCTTTATAAATAAGTTTGTTCTCTCTAATAATTGCAAGCAATCTGTTACTGGTATTTTTACACTGCAAGTCATTTACTCGATTCAAAATAATAACAAATTCTTCTCCGCCATATCTAAAGATTTTGTCTCCCTCTCTAAGAGTTTTTCTTAGTATGTTCGCTATGAAAATAAGGACCTTGTCTCCAGCGACATGTCCGTAAGTGTCATTTATTAGTTTAAAGTCGTCTATGTCCAAAACTAAAACATGAAAATTATAAGATGATTTTTCATTTGAACACGCGTCGTTCAAATATGAAGATAAAGCGCGTCTGTTAAAAACTTTGGTTAACGCGTCTAAGTTCGTTTTTTCTTCTAAAGCTTTTACCTGTAGCGTTAGTTTTGTTATGACGCTATTGGCCTTGTTCACTTCATTATTCATTTGCAATTGTATATCATTGAACTTACTTGTGATTGATGGTAAATCAATATGCTCATCTATGCATTTCGACAACGTCTCTTCATGCATTCGAGCTAATTTTTTAATGCTTTTGTTTGTATTGTCATACGATGATAAACTTTTTTTAGCTATTTCTTTATAAGCATTGTGAAATAACGACTCCGCGTAACCCACGTTGTCAATATCATCTTCTTTGACGTTTAGGATTATTTGCGCGGATTCTGTTAGATAGTTGGAAACTTGTTGGATGCTCGCTCCGTTCTCTTCATCAATAATAATTAGCAATTCCTTGCACATTTTGTCGACTAAAGAAATCAGTTCATGTTTTTGCATCATTACCCCATCTGAAATATTTTGTAATTATACACATAAAAGCATAAATAAAACTTTCAGGTAAGTAAATATTGGGCACTCATCTTTATATTAGTAATGTTTAGATAAAATTCCAAAAAATTATGTTATAAAGGTCGTATTATGAGTACTTGGAGTCCATCAAGCTGGAGAGAAAAGCCAATTTTGCAACAGCCAACTTATCCAAATCAATCTGAGTTAGATAAAGTTTTAAATGAGCTTAAGAACTATCCTCCATTGGTTTTTGCAGGTGAAGCTCGCTCACTAAAAAGCGAATTGGCCAAGGTCTCAGAGGGGAAAGCTTTTTTACTTCAAGGCGGAGACTGCGCCGAGAGCTTTAGTGAATTTAGAGCGTCAAACATTCGCGATACTTTTAAAGCTCTGCTTCAAATGTCGGTAGTTATGACTTACGCGGCTGGAGTTCCCGTCGTCAAAGTTGGTCGCATGGCTGGACAATTTGCAAAACCTCGCTCAAGCGACACGGAAACGTTTGATGGCGTTACTCTTGATTCTTATCGCGGGGACATTATAAATGGCGCGGAGTTTACGTCCGCCGAGCGCGTTCCAGATCCACAAAGAATGATAAAAGCCTACAATCAATCAGCCGCCACTTTAAACTTGCTTCGCGCGTTTGCGACGGGTGGCTTGGCGGATTTGCATCAAGTTCACAAATGGACTCTTGATTTTACCCAGCAGGGTGAAGTGAGTAAAAAGTACGAAGCTCTCGCTGAAGAAATTGGAAAGTCGCTCAAATTTATGGAAGCTTGCGGCATTACTTCAAGCACTTATAGAACTTTAAGAGAAACGGATTTTTACACTTCTCATGAAGCGTTATTGCTTCCATACGAAGAAGCTTTCACAAGAAAAGATTCTTTAACTGGCGATTGGTTTGATACGTCGGCGCATATGTTATGGATAGGCGATAGAACTCGTCAGTTAGACGGCGCCCACATTGAGTACCTCAGTGGCGTAAACAATCCCGTTGGAATTAAAGCGGGACCTTCAATGGAAGCGGATGATTTGGTGAGACTTTGTCAAAAACTAAACCCAAAAAATGAAGCGGGCCGTTTAAACGTCATCGTAAGAATGGGCGCTGGAAAAGTTGGCGATGGACTTCCTGCCCTTATTCGCGCCGTTGAGAAAGAAGGTCAAAAAGTCGTATGGTCATGTGATCCTATGCATGGCAATACGATCAAAGCGTCAAACAACTATAAAACTCGTCCAGTGGACGCCGTGCTGCGTGAAATGAAAGAGTTTTTCCAAGTTCATAAAGCCGAGGGTACGTTTGGCGGAGGCGTTCATTTGGAGATGACTGGACAAGACGTGACAGAGTGCATCGGTGGTTCTTTTACCGTAACGGAAGGCGATTTAAGTTCTCGTTACCATACTCACTGCGACCCACGTCTTAACGCGGACCAAGCTTTAGAGCTCGCTTTTTTAATCGCAGACTCTTTAAAAGACGCGCACAAATAAATTTCATAACGCGCTGAGTTTATCTCAGGGCGTCTTTTCTCTCATTATGCCAAGTAAGAGTTCGAAAAAGGTGTTTTTCCACGATTGTCTTAGAGATTAGATTTAATGTCTGATTTGGATACAACGACTGTCGTGAGCGATAATTTTCCTTTAGGTAAATTATTCACTCCTCGTATTTGTTAGCATTTAAGCACAGTTTGTTTTATAGTCCAAAAAAAGACTTTCGATATAGCTTAACGTATCAGTATAATCTTCTTCACTTTTAATAGGTTTGATATTCATCTTATTCCCTGCTATATTAAAGACAACTTTTGTATCTCCAACAACACTTGCATTTCGGTACATCTCTTTAATCTCATTGGGATTATTCCAATCAAGTTTTAGAACTTCTTTATGCCAAGATTCTAAAGCATTCTTACTATCATGATATTTTGATTGCTCATAAAAATCTTTTAGTGTCTTTTTTGAAATTATTCTCATTTAAGTATTTTACAGTAGTTCCCATTAAGAGAACTTTAATTATATTAAGTAAAGTGTTTGAATGTATGCTGACGTTTAACTTGAGAAATAGTTGTACCCGCTAGGGTCACTTATTTCTCTCCTAGTACTTGTTATCTTTTAGTGTATATGTTATCTTAGCACCATCAATGACAATAAGCTTTTCTTTAACCATTGGCTTAATGATGGTGTCAAACGAACTACAAATTTTGGCAGATATTTTAATGAGATAGTCCTATTTTATGGACTGCAAAGTGATAATATACGCCAATTTTAACTCTTCGTTTGACAAGTACTCCCACTCTACTGATTTGTCTAAATTTAAAAGGTAACCATTCAGCACCCAGCTAAAACAGGTATATAAACCTCACCCTTTAAAATATTACCCAACTCTTCTAAAACAGATCTATTGTTTTTCTTCATAGTGGAGATAAAACCTCTAATTCTATTAAACATTTGGGCTCCTTTAAAACTAGCGAAGCATCCTGATATTTTTTCTTTGACTTTTAACATTCTCAAATCTCGTTCCGCTAAATTATTTGTAAATGGCACTAATAAATTTATGAAGAACATTAGAGTCCCTTCTTTATATTCCACCATTCTATCTAGGAGATTTTTTCCTTTACTTTGTTTTGGTTTTCTTTTAGTTTTTGGTATTTCTGTCGGAGGTGGATAATATTTTTCAGCTGCTTTGCATATATCATCGTATCGTTGATAATATTGTTGTATTTTACCTTTTGAAGGGGATAGTTTATCATTCTCTTTCATTGAATATAAATAATCATTCATGCTCGTTAGAAGTGTATGCATATCATTAGCCCATATTACATTTTCATTTTCTGCAATGCCCTTGAGTTCTCTTAGGATATGTGCATTGCAAAAGCTATGCGTACACTCATACTTGTTATAGGCCTTCCAATGGTCATGAACGGCAATGCCATCAAAGAATGGCAATATCTCCATATCATCAATAGCCTCACTCCCTCTTTTTGCATGTATCATATAGTAAGTCAATACGCTTGTAGAGATTACATGACTCCAATGGAGTTTCCCACCGATATTTGTACCGGTCTCATCTACGTTGATAACGGCTGATTTAAGGAGTTGTTCTTTAGTTTTTTTCTCGAAGGAGTCTAACTTATTGTGAAAATCTTGAAGTATATTATAAACTGTTCCACTACTCATGGTATGCGACGTTAAATCTCCTACAAGTTCAGTTATCCTCTCATAGGGCACCATCTGATAGGTATTGAGATATGCGATAAATGTCTTGATATTATCTCCATATTGAACATAGGAGTTTAAAGCATCAGGAAAATCTGGTTTATTAACTTTAGCGCAACAAGGGCATACTTTACTATGTTGTTGAAACTCTGTAACTTTCATTTGTAACCATTCAGCACAACAAAAATTGTAATTTAAATCATCATCATAATAAAG
>ERZ889078.2379-NODE-2379-length-13453-cov-6.816838_pt1 | contig 13453 bp, 10 predicted proteins | sample MGYA00521266_ERZ889078 | MGnify/ENA primary metagenome ERZ889078 (study PRJEB32303, sample SAMEA104408618) | aquatic metagenome | biome: Brackish water; feature: Pelagic; material: water | place: Baltic Sea | collected 2014-06-16T06:34:00 | depth 76,534 m ...
GCATCCTCGCTTGGGCGCTTGAAGGGTGTCTGGCGTGGCAGCGAGAGGGCCTCTGGCTTGGGCGCAGCGAAGGATATATCCGTGTGCTGCGTTATCATGGAATTGAACCAAGTGTTGAGACTCTGACAATCTGTTCCAACAAGCTGGGGTATTATGCGGCGCGCTTAAATGAGTCAGATACTGAAGATCACAAAGCTTGGGCGGCAAAGCTGATCAACCTCAAAGCCCTGTGTGATAGTGCTATTGCAAAGCAAGCTGAGGCAGTGTGGCGCGCGCCTGAACGGATGGCAGTATGAGCAAGCATCCGAAATGGGTTCTACAGCCCCAAAAATCTTCGCTGCGGTTTTTTATAGTCCAGTACTTATCATTGCGAGGTGGTCTTTTGCAGGCCCCAAGCACGCAGGGCAGGGGGTATGGCAATGGATGACCGTGAAGAGCTACGCCGCCTGATTGATGTAATTGAAAAAGGCTCAGGCAGTGGCAGTCTTGAGCAGGCAGTTGATGACATCAAAACCTTTGCCAACACTGCAAGCTTTCTGACCAACAAACTGGACACGAAGCTTAAAAGTGGAAAAGTCAGCGCTAAGAGCAAACCCAAATCGCGCGTGGGAAAAGCAATAGCGTCAGTGCCCAAGCCTAATATACCAAAGTCACCAAGTTCGCCGCCCGATCCGTCTTCTACAAATACATCCGGTATGCCAATGGCGACCAGTATTGCAACGTCACAGGCTGACTTTGAACGTCTCAAACCTCAGAGGTCGCAACCACCCGTTGGGGCAAGTTGATCGCAGTGGTGTCTGTTGCCGTCTGTGCTGTGGCTTACGGGCTCGACCTATCATGTTCCGCTAAGTGTGGCTGCTAACGCGGGTTGGTGGATTACGCAGAGTTTTAGGGCACAACTGCACGGTTTTGGTCAAAGACGTGTGTTTGATTTACTTGTTGCGATTTGTGTCAGCAGGCATAGTTTAGATGAAATTAGAGGAGTTCGGAGCTTCGAGTCCCTGTAGATCTGCCAAATTAACCTAATAAGTATATGATTTTATTCTAATTTTATATTATGTAAAATCCGTACCCACAACGCTACCCACAATGAAACATCAGATCAAAATAGTGTTAATCAGGGGTTACTGTGCCCAATCCATACAGTTGAACCGCAGGCCTGTGGACCGCCCCCCCCAATCCCCGGGCCCAGCGTCTCGGACCACGGGCCTTTGGTGTTAGCGTTGTAGATTCATTGGGCTGGAATTTTGTTTGGTAACTGGATCGCCACTCACGCATCAATTTTAAGTTAAACCGTGCCGCTGCTCTGGCTGAGTGGCGTCAACTATTGAGCGCATAAATTTCGATTGCCCCCATCAATCTGATGCTTGCAATCATTAGTCTGACAGCACCGTGCAGCAAGCTTGCCCGATTTGCCAGTGCCTAAGGGGTTCGGTGAGTCAGACACAAACACGGTTTCGGTAGCTGCACAGTTATTGGTCTTTATGGTTAGATCTGCCGTAATGAAAGCAAAGCGGTTCCTTTGAAGCGGCCACTTGAAGACCAATTCCTGTTGTTGCCATTAAAATGATGACCGACGACGACGTCCGCAACTTGCCCCTTACGGGCAGATCGGCCCGCCTGCGCTGGAGGCGATGAAATCTGCGGCGCGTCTTGAGGGACTGATGCTGGACCCGGTCTATACGGCCAAGGTGTTCTTGGCCACTCCTGCGCTGGTCCAAAGCGGCGATATCCCCAAAGGGAGCAAGGTCTTGTTCATTCATACCGGCGGGCTTGCAGCACTCTTTGCCTATCAGACTGACTTGGATAGGGGTCTTCGTCAGGGTTTAGTGGCGCATGCCCTGTTTGCGCAACACGCAAGACTTCCGCACTGAGCACTTCAGCGAAAGCGCGGGCAAGGTTGGAAATAGGCGCATGTGTTGGCGTGAGCACGGCGATCTTATAGACCACCTGCGGTTGGAACGGGCGAAAGACAATGCGCGGCACATCGACCTGTGACTGATGATAATAATGCGCACTCATCGGGCTCATCACGGCCCAAGCCAGTCCTTCTTCGATAAAAACGAATTGCGACGCCGCGTTCTGCATTTCAAATCTGATCGACAGATCAATCTTTTCGCGCGCAAAGACCTCTTCCACTTGGCGGCGGATAAAGTGGTTGGGCTGGAACGTCGTCATCGGCTTGCCTGCCAGATCCGCTGGCGTAATGACGGTTCTGCACGCCAGCGGGTCCTCCGCAGGCAAGGCGCAGAGGCAGTCCATCGCTGACACCGCGCCTTTGACCAAGGGCGAAGTGATGGAGGCTTCGGCCAAGCCGATATCGAATTGCTGGGAGGCGAGCCGTTCAAACACCCGTTCCGATGAATGGCTGACCAGCGAAACCGAGACGTCCTTGCGATCTTTAACAAAACGGGAGATCAGCCGTGGCATCAAAATCTCACCAAAGACGGGCAGGCAGGCGATATTGAGGTGCCCACCTTGCAGGTTCCCCACTGCCTGCATGTTTTCCCGCAGCTTGCCCAGATCGTTCAGGATCGTGCCAGACTGGGCATGCAGATAATGCGCCTCTGGCACTGGATGTAATCTGCCGCGACGGCGTTCGAACAGATTGTAGCCTACGGAGCGTTCCAGCGCAGCAATGAGCGAACTAACCGCAGGCTGCGTGCGCCCCATATTGCGCCCGGCTTCTGAGACGGAGCCGGTGATCATCACCTCATTAAATGCTTCAAGCTGTCGCAGGTTCATCACGGTACACTCCTATTGACGTCAAATCCTTAACCCATAAGATTTTTCTATGATATCAAAAATATTATAAATTTGAATTTGTGGAAGGTGCCCGTCATAGTAATTAGTTATTAGAGCCACTGCGATGGGGATCTCGCGGTTTGGAACGGGGAACATGGGGGATCGTTTTGAGAATATGTGCGGCGCAAGGATTGCGTCCAGCCCATTGAATTCCAACAGCATTTATTGGTGAAAAAGCCAAGGTTGCGCACCATAACAACAAATATGCTTTGGAGTTTATCCAAGCGATATCCAACCAAACGGACATCGCAATAATAACCACCAACGGAGAGTGAAAAATGAAATTACGACATAAATTTGTGGCTGCCGCTGTCGGCATTTTGCTAACGGCAAGCGCGGCAACGGCGCAGGATATGAGATTTTGGCGCATTGGCACCGGTGGTGCTGGCGGTACATATTTCCCGATTGGAGGCTTGATTGCCAACGCCATCTCCAGCCCTCCCGGCGCGCGTTCCTGTGATGAGGGCGGTACCTGCGGTGTGCCCGGTCTAGTGGCGATTGCGGTATCCACGAACGCCTCCGTGGCAAACGTGAACGCGATCCATGCGGGTCAGCTTGATGCGGGTCTGGCCGGTGCACAAAGCGTTGTGCAGGGTTATAACGGCGCGGGCAAATTTGACGGTGCGGTCAAGGACAAAATCCGGGTTATCGCCAATCTCTATCCCGAGGACATGCATCTGGTGCTGGCCAAAGGCACGACAATTGCCGATCTCAAAGGACTTGAGGGCATGAAAGTCGGCGTCGCGGCGGCGGGTTCTGGCACGCAAGTATCCGTGCGCATGATCCTCAACCACTATGAGATCAAAGCTGATGAACAGGAACTCAGCCTTGGTCAGTCTGCGCAGCGCCTTGCAGATGGCCAGCTGGACGCGTTCTTTTACGCTGGCGGCACCCCGTTCGCGGCGCTGATCCAGCTTGGGTCAACCAAAGGGTTTGAACTTTATTCATTCTCGGATGCTGAGCGTGACACGATCAACAGCATCATCCCTTATTATGTTCACAGCGACATCCCTGCGGGCGTCTATGAGAACATCACGACCAACACGGCGACAGTGGCAGTCAACGGTCAGCTGATAACATCGGTCGATCAGGACGAAGAGTTGATCTATGAGATCACTAAAGCCCTGTGGAGCGAAAAGACACGCGGTTTGCTCGACAAAGGCCACTCCAAAGGCAAGGCGATCCGGTTGGAAACGGCGTTGACCGGCGTTCTGATCCCGCTGCACCCCGGTGCTGAGCGGTACTACAAAGAAGTTGGCATGGTCAAGTAATCTTGCTGAGTTCAGGGCGGGCATGAACTTGCCCGCTCTACCTTTACCCGCACGCGGTCAGGCTTCCTCCACATAAGAAAATAGAAAGACGGGCATGGCAATCTTTGACGTAGACAAGGCTGAAGAGCTTGAAAAGGAATACGATACCGCGCTACAGACCCGCACAATTGGCCCTTGGTTGGTCAAGTTTGTTTTCCTCTTTTCCTTGATATTCGCAGCTTACCATTATGTGACGGCTGGCATCGGTGTGCCTGTCGATTACTGGCATATGGGGTTTCATATGTCCGGTGTGATCCTGCTGGTGTTTATCAGTTTTCCGATGTTCAAAAGCGACCGCAACCAACCTATGAAGGACAACACGTGGTGGCGGTTTGGCAATGTGCCGCTGTGGGATTGGGCGTTCATCATCGCGGGGATTGTGACCTCTCTTTATATCGGCGTCACGTGGTACGAGATTGACTACACCATTATGGGCATACGTGTGCATCTGGTGGATCAGGTCATGCGACAGGGTGATCCGACCAATCTGGATGTGGTATTCGGCACGGTTCTGATCATTGTTCTGCTCGAAGCGGTGCGGCGGACCTTGGGCATCGTGGTGCCCATCATCATTTTGATTTTCACAGGTTATGCGATTTTTGGCCAATACATGCCGTTTCAGATCATCATGCATCCGGGCATTCCCTGGGGCCAATATATCAACAATATGTATTTCCCGTCTGAGGGCATCTATGGCGTCACGCTATGGATCGTCTCGACGGTTGTGTTTCACTTTGTCCTGTTCGGCGTACTGGCGCAACGGATGGGGCTGGGGCAATTGTTTGTTGACCTCGCCACTGTCGTTGCCGGGCGCTATACGGGCGGGCTGGCCAAGGTCAGCGTTGTGTCATCCGCGTTCTTCGGCACGATTTCAGGGTCCTCCATTGCGAATACGGTTTCTACGGGTTCGCTTACCATCCCGAACATGAAGAAGATGGGCTATCCCGGTCACCTTGCGGGCGGGGTTGAGGCGGCATCAAGTGCGGGTGGTCAGATCACGCCGCCGATCATGGGCGCAGCGGCCTTTATCATGGCCGAGTTTCTTGAGGTGCCATATACCACCATCGTTCTGGCCGCGGCTGTTCCCGCTGCCATGCATTATATTGGCGTTTTGATGATCGTTCATTTTCAGGCAAAACGTCTGGGCCTGAAAGGCGTGCCCGAAGAAGAAATCCCGCAACTGTGGAACGTGATCAAGCGCGGCTGGCCTGCGTCGATCCCGTTGTTTGTTCTGGTTTACGTGCTGTTCAGTGGGTTCTCTCCGCATATGGCGGCATTCTGGGGCATCACGGCGGCGCTGGTTGTCGGGTTCCTGAACCCGATGCACCGGATGTCGATCCGCGATGTGATGGACGGTGCGGTGTTGGGTGTGAAATACGCGCTGTCGGTTGGTGCGGTTGTGGCGGCGATTGGGATCGTTGTGGGTGTGGTCAATTCCACCGGGCTTGGTTTCCGGCTTGGCTTTATGGTCGCCGAAGGATCGCTGACGCTCGCAGAGAACGTGCACTGGTTGGTTGCGTGGGTGCCGTTCTTTGACCTGCAACTCACCAGTCTGCAACTGTTTATCTCGCTCATTCTGATCGCGATCACTTGCATCTTGATGGGCGCAGGTCTGCCGACCACGGCCCTTTACATTATGCTCGCAACTGTAGCTCAGCCCGCACTCGCGAACCTTGGTGTGCCGCCTTTAGCCTCGCATCTTTTCGTGCTGTATTACGGTGTCATCTCAGAAATCACGCCGCCGGTTTGTGCCTCTGCCTATGCTGCCGCTGGCATTGCGGGTGCGGACCCCTTCAAGACCGGTTTGTCCGCGTTCTCGCTCGGCATGGCCAAGCTGATGGTGCCGATGGTCTTTGTCTATTCACCTGCGATGTTGATAGTTCTGGATGAGTATTTCACGTGGGGCGAGTTTTTCCAGACCGTGCTGACTTGCGGTCTGGGTGTGGCAATGATGGCCACAGCCGTCAGCGCCTATTTCATCGCGCCTTTGCCACGCTCCTTGCGCTGGCTGATGGGCTTTGCGGCGGTGTTTATGGTGGCACCGGGGTTGAAAAGCGATCTTTTGGCGCTTGTCCTTGCGCTGCCGGTGTTGATCCAGCAGGTCGCGGCCAGCAAGCGCGCGGATAGCGAGAGTGCCGCAAATGCCTGATGAAACGGTGCATGTGCTAGGGGCAGGGATCGTTGGTATTTGCACTGCTCTTTCGCTGCTGGAAAAGGGATTTGCAGTTGAACTGATCGACCGTAACGATCTGGCGAGCGGGGCGAGTTTCGGTAATGCGGGAGTGATTTCACCGTGGAGCTGCGTGCCGCAATCCATGCCCGGCCTGTGGAAACAGGTGCCGAAATGGCTGTTTGATCCGGATGGACCGCTGTCGCTGCGTTGGTCTTATGCGCCGCGCATGTTGCCTTGGTTGCGTCGGTTTTTGAAAGCTGGATCGCACGAGAATTTGCCCGCAATTGCGCAAGCCATGAATACGCTGAACCGCCCAAATGTGGAACTTTATACGCAGCACCTCAAGGGCACGGGGCATGAGCACCTATTACAGGACTCTCTATATGTGCATGCGTATCGAAATGCGGCTGATGCGGATTTGAACAAGCTGTCTTGGCGGATCAGAGCAGAGCATGGCGTGCCAGTTGAGCGCATCACCCAAGGTGAGCTGCAAGAGGTCGAGCCAGAGATTTCGCCCGAGTATCAGGCGGCAATCCTGATCAAAGATCAGGCCCGTGCGATTGATCCCGGTGCGTTAGGTCGGGCGCTGATGGACAAAGCCTTGAAAATGGGCGCGCGCTTTCGCCGGACCGAAGTTTTGGCGTTACGCCCAGATGGTGATGGCTGGTCTCTCGACACAACTGATGGTCCGATTGCAGCGCACAAGCTGGTGATGGCAGCGGGCGCGTGGTCTGCGCGTTTGCTTGAACCCTTGGGTTTGAAACTGCCGCTGGAGGCGGAGCGCGGCTATCATCTGATGTTCGCCAATCCTGGCATAACGGTGAACAATTCGGTGATGGATGTGGACGGCAAATTCGTCGCCAGTGCGATGATCGACGGCATCCGCTGCGCTGGCACGGCTGAGTTCGTGGGCCTTGACGCGCCGCCTAATTACGCCCGGGCCCATGTGTTCGCCAAGCTGGCCAAACGGCTGTTCCCGCGCCTTGATACGTCTGATGTTACGCCGTGGATGGGCACCCGTCCGTCCTTCCCCGACAGCCTTCCTATGATAGGTGAGCTGCCCAATCATCGCGGGTTGTTCGCGGCGTTCGGGCATTGTCATTATGGGCTGGGCATGGCACCCAATACAGGGCGGATCGTGGCTGGAATTATTGCCAAGGAACCCACCAACCTTGATCTCGCCCCCTATAGCACCACGCGTTTTTCATGACCCAAGCTGAGTTCATTGTTGTTGGTGGAGGATTGGTCGGCGTGGCCATCGCCTATGGACTGCAACGGCGCAACCTCCCGACGCTTCTGTTGGATGAAAGCGACAACGCGTTTCGCGCGGCGCGTGGGAATTTTGGGTTGATATGGACGCAATCCAAAGGCACCGACCTGCCTGCATATGCGCAATGGACATGGACATCGGCGCAAGGCTGGGCTGATCTAAGTGCGGAGCTGATGGCACAGACCGGCGCGCGCCTCGCCTATCATCGCCCCGGTGGGATCGAGATTTGCCTGACTGCCGCTGAGATGGAAGACAAGCAAAAGAAGATGGAGCGTTTGCAAACGCATGCCGATCACATTGAGTTTCGGATGTTGGAGCGTAAGGCGCTTGGCAACATGCTGCCCGGTTTGGGGCCAGATGTTGCAGGCGGTTGTCTTAGTCCCGGTGATGGGCATGTCAACCCGTTGATGTTACTGCGGGCGCTGCATGTGGGGTTCCAGACGATGGGCGGCAAGATTTCAAGTGGTGCGCCTGTGCAGCGCATTGATCAAACATCATCAGGTTTCAAGGTGCGCACTGCGGATCAAGCCTATGAGAGTGGTCGCGTTGTTGTGGCCGCGGGCCTTGGTACGCCCAAGCTTGCTGAGATGATCGGGCTCAAGATTGACGTCCGTCCGCAGCGTGGTCAGAACTTGATTACTGAGCGGGTCAAACCGTTTCTGTCAATGCCTTTGTCCGGTATTCGGCAGACTGATGAAGGCGGCGTACAACTGGGCGAAAGCAATGAGGAAGTTGGGTTCGATGACAGTGTCACGCCCGCCACGATGGCCGACATTGCGGCACGCGCGGTCAAGACCTTTCCGCATTTGCAGCGTGCGCGAATTGTGCGTGCCTGGGGGGCTCTGCGCGTGATGAGCCCTGATGGCGCGCCGATCTATGCGCAGTCAAAAACTTGTCCCGGTGCCTTTGCCGCCGTGTGCCATTCGGGCGTCACTTTGGCGGCGGCACATGCGAATGTGCTGGCCCCTGCCATCGCAGAAAACCAACTGCCTGCCAGTGTCGCAGCCCTTGGTCCTGAAAGGTTCGCTGATGTCTAGGATACCTCGAAAACCCTGCACCAATGTGAGTTTTCGATTTGCAGGTGAGACGATTGAAGCACAGGAAGGTGACAGCGTCGCGGCCGCTTTGTTGGCTGCGGGTCATTGGACCTTTCGCACGACGCCAGTAGGCGTGGCACCGCGTGGGCCGCTGTGTATGATGGGTGTGTGCTTTGATTGTTTGGTCGAAATTGACGGCATGGGAAATCAACAGGCCTGCATGCGCGAGGTCAAAGAGGGGATGAACGTCGCCCCTCAAAGCGGCGCTTTTGAGGCTGCGCCGTGAAGTCCCGTACAGACATTGCGGTTATTGGCGCAGGTCCTGCGGGAATGGCGGCGGCGGTTATGGCAGCTGATCACGGTGCGTCAGTTCTTTTGCTGGATGAACAAGCGGCTGCTGGTGGACAGATCTATCGCGCTGTCGGATCACAAAAAGCGACTGGCAGCGCCATATTAGGGACTGAATACTATCAGGGGGGCGCCCTTGTTGATCGTTTGGCCGCAAGCACAGTTGAGCATGTTACAGGTGCCACAGTTTGGCACGTCTCGGATCAACGCGAGATTGGGGTGAGCGTGGATGGCGCTGCAGAATTGATCAACGCCGATCATATCATCATCGCTACGGGTGCGCAGGAACGCCCCTTTCCTGTTCCGGGCTGGACCCTGCCGGGTGTGATGAACGCGGGGGCTGCGCAGATCTTGCTGAAATCCTCTGGCGTCTTGCTGCCCTATCCGGTCTTTGTCGGCACGGGGCCGTTGTTGTATCTGATCGCGCACCAATATTTGCGCGCTGGTGTTCCGATCGCTGCCGTTCTTGATACAACGCCGCGCAGCAATCTGTGCCAAGCATTGGGGTTGCTGCCAGCTGCGTTCAGGGAAGCGGGGCAGATTTGGAAAGGTTTGGGATGGCTGAAAGACCTGCGCACTTCGGGGACGACATTTAAGACCGGCGTCGAGGATATCAGGATCAACGGGGCGGATCATGCCGAAAGTGTTGAGTACAAGATCGCCGGGCATTGGCACAGCTGTTCGGCGGAGTCTGTGTTGCTGCATCAGGGTGTCGTGCCGAACGTCAATTTGGCCATGGCTGCGGGGTGTAAACATCACTGGAGCGATGCGCAATTGTGCTGGCATGCGCAGGTGGATGACTGGGGCTATTCTACGGTTGAGGGGGTCTCAATTGCGGGTGATGGTGCGGGGATCGTCGGGGCAGACAGTGCGCAGGCCTTGGGCGGTTTGGCGGCGTTGGATGCGCTGTATCGTATTGGTAAACTGAGCATTCCAGAGCGGGATAAGATCGCGATGCCCCTGCGCAAGATTATGTCCCGCCAACAGCCGCTGCGCCGGTTTCTGGACCGTCTCTATCAGCCTGCCGAACAGTTTCGCATTCCTGCCGATCCTGCAACGTTGGTCTGTCGTTGCGAAGAAGTGAGCGCTGCTGAAATTCGCGAAGCTGTCAGCCTTGGGTGTCAGGGACCAAATCAACTCAAAAGTTTTACGCGTGCGGGTATGGGCCCCTGTCAGGGGCGCCTGTGCGGATTGACCGTCAGCGCGATAATCGCGGATGAACTGGGCCGCCCGGTGCAAGATATCGGTGCCGCGCGGTTGCGATCTCCGGTTAAGCCGTTGGAATTGGGTCAACTTGCCGCGCTTGCGGATAAGGAATGACAGGGGCGCAAACCGCTGATGCGGTGATTGTCGGCGGCGGGTTGCATGGGTTATCGAGCGCAATTCATCTGGCCAAGGCAGGCGTAGAGGTCACGCTGCTGGAGAAGGACCGGATCGGGCGACATGCCTCAAGTGCAAATGCTGGGGGCGTGCGGCGGTTGGGACGCGCGCTGCCTGAGATACCGATTGCAGTCGCGGCGATAGAGTTGTGGCATGACATCGAGAGCCTTGTGGATGAGACCTGTGGCTTTTGCGAAAGCGTGCAGATCAAGGTTGCCGAAGACGCCGAAGGGCTGAACGCGCTACAAATCCGCAGCCAAACGGTGTGCGATTACGGTTTTGCGCATGAAGAGATGATTGACGCAGACACGCTGCACAGCTTGCTGCCTGAGGTAGCTAAACACTGCGTTGGCGGGTTGATCGTTAAGGGAGACGGCCACGCGGACCCCTTTGCCACCGTGCGCGCATTTCATCGCAAAGCCCTGTCGCTAGGGGTAAGGATAATTGAAGGCGCGCCCGTCACCCAGATCACGTATTTGAACGGTAAATGGTCTGTTAAGGCAGGTGGTCTGGCCTTTAACACACCACATCTGATCAATGCCGCCGGGGCGTGGGGCGATCAGATTTCTGGGATGATGGGCGATCATGTGCCCATTCAAGCGCAGGCGTTGATGTTGATGATAACTGAGCGGATCAAGCCGTTTCTGAGTGCTGTTGTTGGCGCTGAGGGGCGTACGCTATCGTTTAAACAGCTCGACAATGGCACGGTTCTGATCGGCGGCGGTTATCAAGGGCGCGCTGAGCTGGAACATGGCACGACAACCTTGGATATGCGCCAGCTTGCCGCCAATGCGACAGCGGCGCAGGCTATCTTTCCTTTGATGAATCAGACAAGGATCACCCGTGCTTGGGCTGGTATCGAAGGGGTCACGCCCGACCGGATGCCGGTGATCGGGCACGCAGGGCAAAGCGGCGGGTTCCACCTGTTTGGCTTCTCGGCGCATGGTTTTGCCTTGGCACCAATCTGCGGGCGCGTAATTGCTGAGCTGATCCTATCGCAGCAAACCGCGCTGCCGATCCAAGCCTTTGCGGTGGACAGATTTCAAAGAGTAGCCGAAGTTACCTAGAGTATTTGAGGATGGAGCAAGGTCAGATGATTACACCGATCAAACCTTACTGGAAATCGGGCGTGCAGCCGCTGCCCGCTGATGAAGAGCTGCTACCAAAAGACTGCGATGTCGTGATTGTCGGCGCGGGGTTTACGGGGCTGACGACGGCGCTGCTTCTGGCGCGGGCAGGGCGCTCTGTGTTGGTTTTGGACAGTCACGAAATTGGCCACGGATGTTCGGGGCGTTCGGGCGGTATGTGTGGCCCCAGTTTTCACAAGCTGGGGCATAGCGGGTTGATCAAGCAGTATGGTGAGACCAAAGCATGGGCGCTTATGCAAGAAGGGTTAAACACGTTTGAGCATTTTGTGTCGTTTATCAAAGACGAACAGCTCGACTGCGATCTGCAAATGGCTGGCCGGTTCAGAGGTGCGGCAAGCGCGAAGGATTTCGATAACCTCTGTGCAACGTCTGAGCTGCTTAGTCAGAAAATTGGCCTGAAATATCATGCGGTTGAGCGCAAGAATCAGGGTGAGGAAATAGGTACCGATCTCTATCACGGCGGTGTTGTTTATGAGCGTGACGCGGGCGTGCATCCCTACAAACTGACGCTTGAGCTGGCGCGCAAGGCCCGTGAAGCAGGCGTGCGCATTCTGGAGCATCACAAGGTTGAAGGCGTCAGGGCCGACACGCCGCAAAAACAGGTTCTTGTGAAGGGAGCAAATATAACGACCAAAGATATCGTGATCGCAACCAACGGCTATACGGGCCCAGAGTTTCAATCCTTGCGGCGCAGATTGATCCCGGTCACCTCGGGTGTGGTGGCGACCCCTGATCTGGGTCCTGAGAAAATCCGCGAGTTGACGCCGAAATTGCGCATGCATGGCGGCACGCACAGTTTGGTGTTTTGGTATCGCCCGACACCTGATGGACGGCGGATGATTTTTGGCGGTCGGGTGATGGACCCGCATAACCGCCCCAAACGCATTTCAGCTGATCTGATGTCGATGGCACGAACTGTTTTTCCGCAATTGCATGGGATTGATGTGGAATATTGTTGGCATGGGCAGGTTGCCTATACCTTCGATCATGCACCGCATCTGGGTCAGATCGACGGGCTACATTACGCGATGGGGTATTGCGGTTCCGGTGTGACTCGCTCGATCTACTTCGCGCACCAGCTGAGCCGGAAAATATTGAGACAGGGGGAATGTGACACCATTTATGATGATTTGATGTTCAACAGTAAGCCGTTCTATTCTGGCAACCCTTGGTTCATGCCGATGATTCTGCGCTGGCACGCCTTGGCCGACCGGGTGGCCGGACACCGATAATAATCGATCACCCCTTCTGAGGGCAGTGTCAGAGTAAACTGGCTTGTGCAGGGCAGGGTGGTTTCGTAGCGTCCAATCATGACCAAACCCGACATATTCAAGTACTTCAAGACGAGCCCGCAGATCATCCGCTTGGCGGTTATGATGTATGTGCGTTATCCGCTCTCGTTGCGGAATGTTGAGGATCTTTTACATGAACGTGGTATTGAGATCAGCCACGAAACGGTTCGATTTTGGTGGAACAGATTTAGCCCGCTGTTTGCCGCAGAGATCCGTAAGAAAAGGGTCAGCCATGTGCGCGCATATTCAAATTGGCAGTGGCACTTGGACGAGGTGTTCGTGAAGATCAACGGCGAGACGCACTATCTTTGGCGGGCAGTAGATCACGAAGGGGAAGTCCTAGAAAGCTTTGTCACCAAGCGCCGAGACCGCAAGGCAGCCTTGAAATTCCTCAAAAAAGCAATGAAGCGCTGCGGTCAACCAGAAGTAGTTGTGACGGACAAGCTACGTTCCTATGGCGCTGCGATGAAAGTCATCGGCAACGCGGATCGGCAGGAAACTGGCCGCTGGGCAAACAACAGAGCTGAGAACTCTCATTTGCCATTCAGGCGACGGGAGAGGGCGATGCTAAGATTTCGACGAACGGCAACGTTACAGAAGTTCGTCTCGGTCCACGCGTCTATTCAGAACCATTTCAATAAGGAACGCCATCTCTATTCACGTACTAATTTTAAGCTAAACCGTGCTGCT
>ERZ889078.2382-NODE-2382-length-13436-cov-10.105074_pt1 | contig 13436 bp, 10 predicted proteins | sample MGYA00521266_ERZ889078 | MGnify/ENA primary metagenome ERZ889078 (study PRJEB32303, sample SAMEA104408618) | aquatic metagenome | biome: Brackish water; feature: Pelagic; material: water | place: Baltic Sea | collected 2014-06-16T06:34:00 | depth 76,534 m ...
TCTCATCGAGAAAATTTGTAAGGATTATGATTATACCCACAAATTTATTGGATCATTTTTGGGGCAGACTTTCAAAAACATTGAGGGGAAAAGTGAATTGCATAAAAACTTCTTCTATGAAAAAATATATGAGCTCTTTCGCTATATCAAGGAGAAGCAACTGGAAGCAGGTATTGCCAAATACATGATACCTGTGATATATGAATTTCCTGACATGCAATTTAGCTCTGTGCTCACCAGCATCCATTTCAAGCAGCGTAGTATGGCTGAGATTGCTGCTCCCATTGAATTTCTGTATGAAAAGTATGTGGAGAATACGCCAGAATCGGAGCCAGGAGATGATATTAACTGGCTTATGGGACAGGTTCATCATCAGGCCATTGGTAACATAGATATGGCTGACCTGAGACAAAAGATCGAAGTAATGATAAATGATAAATGATGAATGATGAATGATGAATGATGAACAGATTAACCGGAAAGGGCGCTGAGTAGGCGAAGAATACTATGCATAAAAACGATGGACTATTGATTCTGGGCTATCACAACCTTTGCGCTCTTCGCGAACTCTGCCTGTTCGGCGTAGCTCAAAGAGCGTAGACGAACGGTAAAAGAGTTTTTATTGTCAAATTTGAGAGAGAATTGATTCTATGAGTGATGACATTTTTCAAGGATATAAAGGGGATGCTCTGGCTACCTTGCAGAAATTCAGCGTCCGGGTCTGGGGTCAGGTTGAAATTCACACTACCCGGGGCACCTTTGATGGAACCGTTCTCCCCCGTTCTGAAAATGATGATGATCAGCATATCGTATTGAAAATTAAAACCGGCTATAATATCGGTATAGATATTGTGACCATTACGAAAATGGTTGAAACGGGCTATCAGAAAGCCAACTATAAAATTCCTGAAAAAGCCTTCCCCTATTCAGATGAGAAACCCAATGTAAAACTTTTTGGGACCGGTGGGACTATTGCCTCACGACTGGACTATCGAACTGGCGCGGTTATCCCTGCCTTTTCTCCAGGTGAATTATATGGTGCTGTCCCTGAATTGGCGGATATCTGTAATATTGACACAGAAAAACTATTCGCTGTTTTCAGCGAAAATATGGGACCTGATCAATACAAGATACTGGCTGAGAGCATTGGCAAAGAAATCGCCAATGGTACAGACGGGATTGTCATTGGTCATGGAACGGACACCCTCCATCACACGGCAGCCGCACTTTCCTTTATGGTTCAGGATTCACCCATCCCCATTATTCTGGTGGGATCGCAACGCTCATCAGACCGACCCTCTTCAGATGCCGCTCTCAATTTGATTCACGCATCATATGCTGCAGGACATGGTGATATTGCAGAGACCCTGGTGTGTATGTTTGGACCCACCTCAGATGAATATGGCTTCCTGCATCGCGGTACCCGGGTCAGAAAAATGCATAGTTCCTATCGCTCCACCTTTCGCACCATTGGCGATACACCGGCTGCCACAGTAACCCGTGAAGGTCTTAAAATTATCAAAACGGAATACAATCATCGGCGGAAGGACAAGGTTGTAAAAATTGTACCCACCTTCAATGAGAATGTCACCATGCTCTATTACTACCCCCACATGAAGGCTGACATTGTCGACTCACTGGTAGATGCCGGGTATAAAGGAATCGTTATTGTGGGGACTGGTCTTGGACATGTTAACCGGGAATTGTATCCTGCTCTGGAGAGAGCGAGAGACAAGGGGGTCTCCGTCTTCATGACCCTGCAGACTATCTGGGGGTATGCCCACATGTTCGTTTATGATACAGGTCGCGATATGATGGCCCTGGGTGTGACACCCCTGGGAAACATGTTGCCTGAAGTGGCCTGGGTCAAACTGGGCTGGGCGCTGGGACAGACAGATAATCCAATTAAAATAAAAGAGATTATGCTCACTCCCATCAATGATGATATTACTGAAAGAGAGCCCTATAATGGCTATCTTGTCTATCAAGGCGGCGTTCCTGAGGTAGAAAGCTTTGTTCGCAAATTCAGGAAGTAGAATCACGGGTTACGCCAGAAAGGGGTTCAATATATTGTCATTGCGAGGGAAGTATGACTGAAGCAATATCCGAATTTAAGCATCACAATGTTTCGAGATCGCTGCGTCCTATGGGACTCGCGAAGACTGTCTGAGGTTATTCCTTTGGAGTCATTGATGTTTACTGAACATATTTTGAATCATTTCGAGTTCATTCGTACCCATTCAACGATAAAGAACACTAACAACCTATCTATCTTCCATTAATATTAAATGATGATACCTCACCGTTCCAAATATCTAAATGACCTAGCCAGCTCAGGTCAGAAAATCATGGGCGTGCTCCCGGCACTCTACCCCAGAGAACTGCTCTGGGCTTTCGATATTCACGCAGCTGAAATCTGGGATCCCCCGGGAGAAATCCTCCACGCCAATGCACATCTTCAGACCACCATTTGCCCCATTGTTAAAAAAAGTCTGGAGTTTATCCTCAAAGAACCTCAGATCATCAATGCGGGATACCTCTTCCCTCATACCTGCGATTCCCTTCAAAACCTGAGCACTCAGGTCAAAGATCTCATAGGCGTATCTTTACCTGTTTACACGTTTTACAATCCCAAGGGCAGTTTTAACAATACAACGACAAAATATTACCAGGACATTCTCAAAAATTTCCAGTCAACCCTGGAGGTAAGCCATGGTCCTCTAAATCCAGAAAAACTGGCGGCTGCCTGTGTTCTGAGTCATAAAATTGATTCACACCTCCTGGCAATCCAACAGGCCCGTATGGCGGACCGTTTGTCTTTGAATAATGTGGAGTATTTCAAGCTTATGCGAGCTCAGGAGTACCTGCTCCCCATAGACTATTTGAACCTGCTTCAGCAAGTGGACTTGCTTGAGCAACCTTTTGAAGCTTCAAAAGCAAGAATGATGGTGTCGGGAATCCTGCCACCACCTCCAGAAATATTGGAGTTTCTTGATGAATTGGGCCTGAGCATTGTGGCCGATGATTTACTGGCTGTGAGTCGACGCATTCCAAAGTTTGCTATGGATTCTCCTGATGCTCCTCTGGATTATTTAACAGATCGATTTTTTGTTTTGCCACCCTGTTCCACCCGTGGGAGTGACCTGGATGAACGGCTCCACTATTTAAATAGTCGCATGGATGAAAGTCGGGCTCAGGGGATACTATTCGATATGGTAAAATTCTGTGAGCCTGAGTTATTCGATCACCGCCTCCTGGTGAAAACGTTCCGAGGTAGAAATATTCCAGTTTTAACCCTGGAAACGGAATTGGACCATCACATTTCAGGTCAGGATAAAACCCGTATCGAAGCATTTACCGAACTCTTATTTGAGATGGTTTCGGCATGAGTATTAGAGCAGAATTAAAATATAAAATCATGAAGGATTATGGAGCTCCGGCTCTTATGGCGTTTCAGGATTTCAGAAGGCGGAAACCCCGCCCTATCCACGAGGCATTTGGACCACCCCTGGAATCCAATAAACGCCTTAAAGAAATTCTCAGTCGGCATTATTTTCTCTCCAGATATGCACCTGGCGTCAAAAAGGTAGCCTGGGTCACCAGTGGCGCACCCGTGGAACTTCTGAGAGCCTTTGATTTCTATACCATCTACCCGGAAAATCATTCAGCGCTGGTAGGAGCCAAAAAACAGGGGGCTGAATATTGTGGAATTGCTGAAGGCAGTGGTTTTAGCCAGGATTTGTGCTCCTATGCCCGCATCGATCTGGGACATATGCTGTCCGGGAAAACACCAGCTGGGAAATTGCCCAAACCAGATTTATTATTTTGTTCAAACAACATCTGTCAGACCGTCCTCTACTGGTACAAGGCCATTGCCCATGAACTTGACATTCCCCTGATTCATTTTGATGCTCCCTTTGTAACTACTGAGCAGACTGAGGCCGATATCAATTATATGGCTCAACAGCTCCAGGATATGATTCCCATCCTTGAGCGGGTTTCAGGACGGGTCTTTTATCTTAATATTTTTGAAGAAATTCTTGAACGCTCCATGGAAACATCCAGGACCTGGGGTGCCATCCTGGAGGCCATGAAGGCTCAACCTGCTCCCATGACCATCTTTGATGCCTTTGGCCATCTTGCACCCATCGTATCCCTGCGCGGTTTACCCGTGGCACAAGATTACTACCATATATTGATGGATGAGATCGATACGCGAGTTACTCATGGGATTGGCGCTATCCGTGATGAACGTTACCGATTGATCTGGGATAATATTGCCATCTGGTACAAGGTTCGGTTTTTAGCTACATTTTTTGCCGAGAGGAAAATGAATTTTGTCACCGCTACCTATACCAATGCCTGGGCCGAAACAACAGGATATCTTGATGTAAAAGATCCCTGGAAATCCATGGCCAAAACCTATGGACAGATCATTCTGAATAACAATTTGAAGCACCGTCTGGATTTGATGAAAAAGATGATCAAAACCTATGCCGTAGATGGCATGGTCATGCATTCAACGCGTAGCTGCAAACCCTATTCTGTGGGTCAATTTGATCTGCGAAAAGCCATCACGGCCGATCTTGATCTACCTGCCGTTATCCTGGATGCGGACATTGCCGATGAACGGGTCTGGTCAGAGCAGCAGATTCAAACGCGACTTGAAGCATTTTGTGAAACCCTGGAAGGATCAAAACATGGCTGATCTTTTTTTCGCCGGCGTAGATGTCGGCTCACTCAGTACTGATGTTTCTATCATTGATCATTCAGGAAAGGTTCTTGCTGAAATTGTCATCCCCACTGGCGTGAATGGTTCTCAAGCGGCAGAAGATGCTTTTGACGCTGCTTTAAAATTAGCAAATCTCACCCGGGATCGCATCACCAGAATCACTGCTACGGGCTATGGACGAGCTTCCGTGGCTTTTGCCACTGGAAAAACGACTGAAATCAGTTGCCACGGTGTCGGTGCCCATCACCTGTTTCCCAAGACAGGCACCGTCATTGATATTGGTGGCCAGGACAGCAAGGTTATCCAAATCGACTCAAAGGGTCGTATGCTTGATTTCACCATGAACGATAAATGTGCGGCTGGAACAGGTCGCTTTCTCGAGGTCATGGCCAACCGTCTGGATCTTGATCTGGATGAATTGAGTAGCCCGGTGAACATTGAAAGCAAATCTGCACCAATCAGCAGTACTTGTACAGTATTTGCCGAGAGTGAGGTCATTTCCTTGCTGGCCAAAAACACCCCGCGGGAAGAAATTGTACATGGTTTGCAACGCTCTATTGTGAATCGAATTTGGAGCATGGTCACCTCTGTTGGCATTGAAGGCGAAGTCACTTTGACGGGAGGGGTTGCCCATAATAAGGGTCTGGTAAAATTGTTGGAAGATAAGCTGGGACTGACTTTGAATATTCCCGAAAATCCACAAACTGTAGGTGCCTTGGGGGGCGCTCATATCGCCCGGCGAGCTTATCAAAACAGTCTTGAAGCAGTTACAATTTAACCTATTAGGAACTTCCGGGGTCAAAGGAGTTATATACAAAGAGGTGCAATATGAAAAGTAGCAAACTTATTATCCTTTTACTCGTCCTTTCCATTGCTGTACAGGCTGGTCCCCGTTCAAGAAGACATCATCACCACCCTGTCAGGAACTATTATTCATCCTATTACCCCCACCATTACAACAACTACTATTCAGTATCTGGATACTATGGCTATTATAACAGACCCGTCGTGGTTACCACCCGATCGACCACCACCTACCCGACCAATCTGGTTACCATCACTGCCGAAAGTGTGGCAGAAGATATTGTTGCCTTGAATGGCATGGTGTCACGGGGGGTGATTAGTAAAAAAGATTTTGAACGGGCCAAAAAGACACTTCTCAATCGAATAGGTATGACTGTGAATCCAAACGCCCAGGAAGCAACCACTGAAGAATTGATTGGGCAAATCGAAACTTTGTACGAAATGCACTCCAGACAACTCATTACAGCAAAAGAATTCCAGAAACAAAAGAACAAGCTATTGGCAATGATTTAGGCTGGTTTTATTTCTATTCTTGTTTTCAAGTGTCTTTTTTGAGATTGTATCTCAGTTATTCAATCAAGGGAAATACACGATAATTCTTAGTCTCTGAGACATATCACCCTATATTTGTGAAAATATTATTTTTACTCGAATGCGGGGCTTTAAATATTCTAAGGAGTCCCTGAAAAAGGGGGTCCCATGCACAGAATAAATCTCATTTCTTTAGCTATACTTCTATCGACAATTTCATTGCCGGGCTTTGATAAAGCCGTCTTCGATATTACCGAATCAGATATTAATTCAAATGAGCCGGTTAGCTCCCTGGCAAAAATCCCCTATCCCGGTCTTGATTTCCTTGAAATCGAAATAGCCGGTATGGAAGTGGTCCTGCTCATAGAAGGTTACTTCACCCTGGGCACCACCAGCGGATCAGATCCTGGAGTCCTGGACGACAATCAATCCATAACCTATGGGCATCCCTTCGCTAAAACATCATATCCATATTTCATATTGGATGGGGTTAAATACCGCCTGGATCAATATTTCGACGATTCAGATGGTTCATTCTTAACTCAGGGTGACTCGCTTATCTCACTCATTCTAGACAATGGTATCCTGCGATACTCTCTCACAATAACAAAGGGAAGCGAGATCCAACAATCAGGACTTTCTTTCAGCACGTCAATGGAAAACCTGGGGACGAGTACCTATGAAATATCGACTGGCTTTGTCCTGGACCCTGCTATTGGAACCTGGGGTGATGGTGCGCTCTCAATTAATGGTGTTCCAATTGAGTCAACATATATTTGGGATGTGACGGGTCCTATTAGCGGAGCCGTAATTGATGAGCGCCGGAATTTTAATACCGGTATGCAGATGAACATTAGTTTCCCCTTATGGAGTTCCCCCCCTGTTTTTATGGCTGGCAATTGGCCTGTGATAGCTGGTTACCAGGAGGAAACCCTCGATGAGCTATATGATCTGGCACTGCAATGGAATAGCAGCAGTTACAGCCTCGCACCAGATAGTCTTTTAGAAAGTGAATTCACCATGCAGCTTGGAGAGGCTGACTATCCCAACGGCCCCTACATGCATTCCCAGCTCCTCCAAATGCTTGATGTCTATCAGGGATTGGTCTACCCCCGTGACTTTGATGCCTTCACCATCATACAGAACCCTTCCGCACAGCCTTTAGATAACATGACTATGACATTGAGGGCTGAACAACTTTTCGATGAATGGATATCTGAGCCTTTCGACATTGGGTCTCATGGTTTTGCTTATGAATTTGTCCCGCTACAGTTTCCAGAAATTTATGAAGATCGCGTCTACACCCTTTCCCTGGAATTAAAACAGGGCGATGATATTCTGGATCTGATTCAGCAGAATTGTTTCATTCCAGCCAGTCCATATTCAGATGTAGGGATGGTAGTTCTTGCTGACTCTGTCCTCATCCAGAATTACCCGCAAGTATCCGTACGTTTCAGTGCCAGCGAGGAAAGCAGTGGACGATATCTCTTCGATCTGGAAAACGAAAATGTTTTTGTCTACGAAGACCAAACCCGCATTTATGATTTCTCCCTCATTCAAGATACCACGGGTGGCAATAATTCTGCTGATGTGGTTTTTGTTCTGGATGTTACTGGAAGTATGGGAAACGAAATCGATGCTGTAAAGAATAACCTTGGGGCCTTTGCTCAAAGTCTTGATAGCCAGGGAGTGGATTATCGTTTGGCCATGGTAACCTTTCTTGATGAGGTAGAAAATGTGTACGATTTCACAAATGATGTGGATCTTTTTCAAACTTATATCGATGCCCAGTCTGCTCATGGTGGTGGTGATTGGAAGGAAAATTCACTGGATGCCATTTATACAGCAACCCAGCTTCAATTCCGGGATCAGGCCAGTCGTGAACTCATTTGGATTACAGATGCCGGGTATCATGTCAATACCGGACCGACCTCCCTTACGGTTGAAAATGTCGTAGATGCCTTGCTGTTTAATGGTGCGACCTGCAATGCTGTGGCCGGTTCTGATATCAGGGTAGAGTATTGCGAACCGATTACGGTTCCCACAAGCGGGGATTGGTTTGACATAAATGGTAATTTTCTGGATATCCTGTTGCAAATCTCAAACTGGAGTGGAACGAATAAATATTTACTGGCCTTCGATTCACCCAACACAGGACCAAACTCCAGGACCATTGGCCTTGACGTGCATTATGCTGGCCTGGGAGGTTATGGAAGTATTGCATATGTACCGCCACCAGCATTAAGTATAGGAAAAGCATCAGATTTGGTTGTTACGTGTTATCCCAATCCATTTAATCCCAACATCAGCATTGCCCTGGATATCCCAGCATCGTTCACTGCACAAGCCACCATCTTTAATATCCGTGGGCAGGAAATAAGCGATTACCAGATCCACGCATCTGGCTCCCACATTTTGCAATGGGATGCCACAGAGCGGGGAGGGCACAATGTCGCAGCTGGCGTTTACCTCTTGCGAGTAAGCCTCCTGAACAAGACCGGGGACCCGGTATCTCAACAACTCATTAAACTGATCCATGCGAAATAGAGGAGGCCAGAACATGAAACAATTATTAAGCGTTCTTGTGATTTTAGCAACATTCTCCTCAGTTTTCGCCGACGGACTACTCATGCCCAACGATGAGAACTATCCAGCCGATTTTTTGAGACACCGGGCAACCATAATCGATGTTGAAATTGAAGAGTTATATGCCACGACAGTGGTGTATCAAGAATTTGTCAATGATTGGCACGAGACCACTGATGCTGTGTGGTCATTCCCCCTGCCCTATGATGCCCGATCCATCAAATTGCTGTATACCCGCCAGGATACAACCTATCAGGCTCTCCTCATCGAAGCTTCCCAGTCAACCAACCCTGGAACTGGCGATGGAGGGGTGGCAGCCCTGGTGAATGACTATATAGGTGTAAATGGATTACGCCTTCAGCTGAAAGATATTGAGCCCGGTGATTTGCAGAAAGTTGAACTCAGCTATGTCTCTCTTCTGGATTATTTCCAGGGGGAATGTCACTATAAATATCCCCTCGAAACCATGGATTTTACTAACCATCCAGTGGAGTATCTCGAACTTAATGTCCTTATTAAATCTGACCGGGATATTTCTGATTTTAGTATGCCCAGCCACCCAAATTTTGAAGTGGTCACTGATGATGTCTCCCAAATTGAAGTAGAGATGGTTGAATCAATGGTTTTTTTGGGTCGGGACATTGAGTTTACATACAACCTTTCAGATAATGGCTTTGGTCGAAATTTTTACTCATCACTCAATGACGAGGTTGCCGGTCATTTTGCCTTCTTTCTCACACCACCAAATCTGGCAAGCCTATCTGAAACCCTGAATCGCAAGGTGGTGTTTCTGCTCAGCACTTCCTCAACCATGCTGGGATTCAAGCTGGAAGCATCAGTTGCCGCCATGAAACTGGGACTTGACGAATTGGGCGAGACCGATTTTTTTAACATTATCCACTATGATTATTGGGCAAGAAGTTGGCGCTCCGCTCTGGTTCCCGCATCTGCAGCCAATATAGCCAGCGCTAAAACTTATCTGGACGGGTTGACTGCTTCTGGTGGGAGTAACCTTCAGACTGGCCTGGAGGAAGCCATCGAGCAGTTTGATGATTCTGATTACCACAATGCCATCATCGCGTTTACTGATGGACGTGCCTCACTTAACCCTGTGGAGCTTGCCACTTCAAATATTCATAATATTGCCATCTTTCCAATCGCCATTGGTCCTGATGTATCATACGCCCGTCTGGATATGACTGCCAGGATGAATTTGGGTTTTGTCACCTATCTGGATGCAGAAAGTGATTTAGTTGAGGATATTCGAAGGGTATTTCAAATAGTTAACCGGCCCCTGTTCAACAATGTAAGTATCAATTTCAACAAAGTTGATGTTCACGATATATTCCCGGAGACCTACCCCAGCACCTATGCTGGTTCTTATTCATTATATTCAGGTCGATACGATGTTTCTGGAGCCACCTTTATGGACATTTGGGGAGATGGTATTGCAGGTCCTCAGCAATATGGATTTCCTCTGGACTTTCAAAATGATACAACAGGGTGGGATATATCGGCTTACCTCTGGGCGAAGCAGGCCATTGATAATCTGGAACAGGAGATTGAAGTTATCGGTGAAACTCCAGCCAAAAAGGACAGTTTGATTGCCTTGAGTCTACGCTACCAGATGCGATGTCGCTATACTGCCTATTTTGCCGATTATGAGTTTGTGGATCCAACTATTGTGGATGATGTACCTTTGGTACCGCCAACTTCAACCCTGGTGAAAGCCTACCCCAATCCATTTAACCCAATGACAACCTTTCAAATAGTGATTGGGGAAATGGAAAGTCCCACGCCACTCGTTTTAAATATTTATGATATTCGGGGACGTTTAATCTACAGTATCGATCTATCGGGTATGGCACCAGGCATCCATGAGATTTCCTGGTTTGCCCGGGGTACCAATGGTTCTCAACTGGCATCAGGTGTGTATTTTGCAGTTCTGAAATCTGGAGGATCCCGGGGAAAACCGCTAAAAGTTTTATTGCTACGTTAAAGTTTTTACAAAATACTGGGGCTGATATTCAGATCGGTCCCAGTATTCCCCTTGCTCAACTTTATTGATACTCCACTTCCGTGATTTCCACATCGATATACGTATATTCTCCATCTGGGTGGTCCCAGATCCCCTTACCCTTTGTCGCAAGTACTAGACCCTGTCGTTTGGCGTATTCATACACAGGAGTTCTCCAGGGGAGTAGTAACTTTTCATTTCCCATAATGTAGTATCGATTGCAGGTAAACTGGGTAAAACGACCGGATTCATCAAATTCAAAAACACCTGAAACCGATTTTGCATTTATGGTTAGCTTGCCCCGAGCGGAAACTGAATCGATGGCCTCCCAAGTGATGTGTGAATCAAGAAAGGCCTGGGGAAACAAGATAATTTCGGATAGATAGCGTGTCATCGCGCCCTGATCCATTTCATATCCCTTTTCGTTCACAATCGGAATGAACCTCAGTAGCTTGATGCGCATATTCCCCTGTCCATTTTCCAGACGATCACTCCCCGTAATATGCACGAATGGCGCTATTTTCATGTCCACCCTCCAGATAAATGAGGCCGATGGGATGTCATATTCCTGCTCCGCTGTAAAAGGAGTCCAGGGTTTGCCTGGAGCCATTTTGAATAGGCCGCTTTGTTTGATTCTAGCTTTCCGGATATATGGCGTACCTACCACCTGGCTAAACTCCATAAAACGTTTTACTGGTTCCGGTAGTGCTTCAAGGTCTGATTGTTGAATAGTTCTTTGATTGTTTTCCATTTGATTTCCCTTGCCCCAGATGGTGATACTGATCATGAGGGTTAAAACGATATACTCCACTATACGAATTTTCATGATCACCCTCCCAGCTTTTTCGCACTGATAGCAATCAGTTTTTCTATAGTCGTCTTGGTGGTTAGAATATTTTGATGACTGATATCACCAAAAAGTGATGCGATATACGCCTCGTCCTGATCCACTCTAGACTCCCAGACAGCGGTATTCTTTTGGGTCAGGCGGAAACGGAGGATACGCTTATCTCTGGCGTCTGGGATTATTTCCAGATAACCTGATTTCTGGAGGTTAATAGCCAATTGCTTCACATTCTGCCTTGATGAACCCATTGATTCAGCCAATTGATTCAGAGTTGGCGGTTCTTTAAAAAATAAGTGGAGCGTCAGCAGCAGTAACCACTGCTTTGTGGTGACTCCAATGCTGGCCAACTCCTGATCGCCTAGATTTTGCCAGCGCAGCGCCAGCAAAAAGATCATTCCAAATATCTCTTTTTTAGGTTCTATATTCGGATCATTGGTCATCTCTTCCTCCAATTTATGTAAAATATTACTTATTTATGTAAGGTGTTACCTTTTTCTTTGTAAATTTAAATATTTCTTGAGTTCCCACTTATAGGTGTTAGCATGCCCGCAACACTGAAGCACGAGCAAAGGAAGCCTGCATGTACCCCTATCTCAGAACCATAAAAACCATCCTCTCAGCCAAATACCGCAGCTCACTTAATTTTGGTGATACCGGTATTCTATATCTCCGAGCGGGGCTAACTGATATTGACCACTATGGCGAAATCAATAATGGGCGACAGTTGACCCTTATGGATCTGGGGCGTTATGATCTCGGGGTAAGAGGCGGCTTGATGAAGCTCATTTCAGATAAGAAATGGGGCTTTGCCGTTGGCGGCTCCAGTATTCGCTACCGCCGTAGAATAACCCTTTGGAAAAAATTTCAATTACGCAGTGAAGTCATCGGTCACGATGGACGCTGGTTCTACTTTCTCCAGAAAATGTGTCAGGGAGAAACCATCTGTTCTTCGGCCCTCATCAAGGCTGGGGTTGTTTCAAAAGATGGCTTGGTTCCTGCTGCGCAGGTCATGGAGGAATTTCCAAACAATACCTGGACCGGTGAATTACCAGACTGGGTTACAGCCTGGATTGATGCTGAAAGCCAGCGACCCTGGCCACCAAACGCCTCCCAATAAAAAAAGCCACGTCAGTGCAAACTGACGCGGCTCCATTCCCAGATATAGCTCGGTTTATTTTACAAATTCTAAAATAGCCTTGTTAGCGGCGTCCGGTGCATCCAATTGGACGAAGTGTCCACACCTTGGAATAACCGTCACAGTACTATTTGGTATTTCATTGGCGATTTCAGCAATATCTTTGGTCCAACCGGGATGTAAAAATCGGTTGGGAATAAGTGCATCATTGGCACCAAATAAAACCAGAGTGGGTTGCTTGATTTGATCTAACTTATCCCACACAACACCCCTCAACATGCCCTCAACATTTTTTGAAACAGCATAGCAATAGTCATAAAAGTCGGTTGCCCCTCGCAGCTGAATGCGATCCGTAATCATCCAGGCTGCATCTTCAGGGAAGTCATAAAAATTAATGCTGACATTTTTCGCAATGGCTCTTACTGGGGTGTCCCTCACTAATTCAGGGGTCATGACGTTCTTCATCCAGGCAGATTCGCCCTCATTAAAACGCTCAAAACCAGCAGGGGAGATCAAAATCAACTTTTCCACCAGCTCGGGACTTTCAAGCGCCAGGGTCATGGCAATTTGGCCACCCATTGAGTGTCCCCCAGCGATGACGGCTCCCAGGCTCAGCTCCTGAATAAAATGTCTTAACACATCAGCATTAAAGGACATGGAGTATTCGTAATAGCCCTTACTGGAATGGCCATAACCAGGTAAATCAACTGCAATGACTCGATGGGTTTTGGCAAGCACCTCAATGTTCTTGGTCCAGGCCCGGGCATAGCTCCCCAGTCCATGA
>ERZ889078.2384-NODE-2384-length-13430-cov-217.937196_pt1 | contig 13430 bp, 15 predicted proteins | sample MGYA00521266_ERZ889078 | MGnify/ENA primary metagenome ERZ889078 (study PRJEB32303, sample SAMEA104408618) | aquatic metagenome | biome: Brackish water; feature: Pelagic; material: water | place: Baltic Sea | collected 2014-06-16T06:34:00 | depth 76,534 m ...
ATCATCGTCAGCTAATTTCGCTCAGCGCATTTCAAGCAACAAGATACCCAACGCTTCAACAGTTGCATCAGTAACTCCAATTTCACGCACATAGTTGCGCACCGAACCATGTTGTTGCGCAAGCTCAGCCAAAATAATTTGCATTGCTAGCGGGTCGGCAGCCAAGTATGCCTTTGGGATGGTGGCGTAACGTTTAGCTAGTTCGGGGCGATGCACTTTTGACCACGCAATTGATCGTTGCATTGCTTCCTGAGTCAGACCGTAATCGGCGCAAATGTGTGCGTCATCGACACCAAGGCTCGAAAGCAACAACGCAGCAAGCACTCCAGTGCGGTCTTTGCCGGCAGCACAATGAAACACTGCAGGTGCTGAATCGGTTTGCGCGAGCACATGCATTGCGTCTGCAAATCGGCTCGAACCAATTTCCAACATGTCGCGATATCCCCACACCAAAAACTCGACTTCGTCATCAAATTCCGGAGTTTCCGTGTCGGACCACGTCACATCAACAATTGACAAATGATGAAACGCCACCTCAATCTCATCGATAGGGAAAATTCCCTGCTCGCGTTGTTCGCGCTCGGTACGCAAATCGATAACCGATTTCAAACCCAATTGCCTGACGCGACTCAAGTCATCTACTCCGCGCAATCGATACAAACCGTCCGAACGAAACAGTGTTCTCCACTTGGTGCTTCGTCCATCTGCGGTTGGGTACCCGCCTAGGTCGCGAAAGTTATGAACGGCCTCGAGGCCTATCAGTCGCCTCGGATGATTGGCTGTCTCGTCAACATGCGTATTGATCACTAGGCAACGCTAACCAAGGCTGGTAAAGCCCAGATGGTTCTTTCGTTACCGGTTGGTAAATATCTCGGTCTATTGACTACGGTTGCTCGCCATGACTACTACACCTCCTTCTCAATCTTCACTTCCCCAGCTCGTCGGCGTTTGCGGCTCGGGCATCATGGGCTCGGGCCTTGCCGAAGTCGTTGCTCGCGCAGGCATCAACGTAGTCGTTCGCTCGCGCACAATGGCTGGAGCGCAGTCAATGCTCACTTCAGTTGAAAACAATCTTGCAAAACAAGTCGCCAAGGCGAAGATGACAGAAGATCAGCGGACAGAAGTTTTGTCACACATCAGCATCACAGACCAACTTTCCGAGCTTGCCAATTGCGACCTCGTGATCGAATCAATTGTGGAAGAACTCGGACCAAAACAAGAACTGTTTTCGCAACTCGACAAAATTGTTAAGCCTTCGGCGATCCTTGCCACCAATACCAGCACATTGCCGGTTGTTGCCATGGCACAAGCAACAAACCGTCCAGACAAAGTTTGCGGCATTCACTTTTTTAACCCAGCAGTGATGATGTCGCTTGTTGAAGTGATCCGTCCAATTACTGCAAGTGATGACACCATTTCTGCTGCTACCGCGTTTGCTGTTGCTTGCGCCAAAGATCCTGTACAAGTTGTCGACCGCGCAGGTTTCATCGTCAATGCACTGTTGTTTCCATACCTCAACAACGCTGTACACATGCTTGAGGCCAAGACGGCATCCATGGAAGACATCGATACCGCAATGAAAGGTGGCTGCAACTTCCCGATGGGTCCTTTTGCATTGCTTGACCTCATCGGTATTGACACCACCGTGTCAATCCTTAATGCCCTCCAAAGTGAATTTAAGCAAAGCCATCTCGAGCCAGCTGACTCTCTCAAAAAGTTGTTGGCAGAAGGCAAGTTGGGCCGCAAGACCAAGCAGGGATTCTTTACTTACTAGATCTCGTTGCGTCAGATGTACCGTGGCGTATGACGTCTTGGCATGACATACCAGTTGAACTCGGTCTGTCAATATGGAATTTTCCACCGTCGGCCGAGTGGCCACAACAAGACATCGTGGGACGTGGGGCCGATTTGGAGCCTGCAACCCTCATTCAGGCATACCGCACTGGCGTGTTTCCGATGTCGAGTGCGAACGACTTTCCATTCCTCAATAAACCAGCAATGGGTTGGTGGTCACCCATGATGCGTGGAGTACTTCCGCTCGACCAATTGCTCATCACCCGATCAATGCGCAGTAGTGCGCGCAAATATTCCGTTCGCGTCGACACGTGTTTCGAACGCGTATTACGCGGTTGCGCCGTACCCAATCGCGAAGGTGGATGGATCACTAAAGACATTATTGATGCATACATAACTCTGCATGAACTTGGTTGGGCTCATAGTTTCGAGACGTTTGACGAAAATGGTGTATTGATAGGGGGCTTGTACGGTGTGCGCATAAACGGTCTCTTTGCTGGTGAGTCCATGTTTCACCTCAAGCGCGATGCATCCAAAGTGGCACTCATGCACCTCGTTGCAACCATGCGCAATTCGGCAATGTCATTACTTGATGTGCAATGGCTCACACCCCACCTCGAAACACTTGGCGCAATGGAGATCCCTCGCGATGACTACCTACGTCGTCTTGCCGAGGCCGTCAACCCCTAACCTTGACGTATGAGTCGCCGCGACGAACCTTGGCTGATCCGCACTTATTCGGGACATTCAACCGCGGAAGCCTCCAACGAGTTGTATCGCACCAACCTCGCTAAGGGCCAGACCGGTCTTTCCATCGCCTTCGACTTGCCAACTCAAACGGGTTACGACCCAGATCACATACTTGCTCGCGGCGAAGTAGGCAAAGTAGGCGTGCCGGTCGTGCACTTGGGTCATATGCGCGCGCTGATGGAACAGATTCCTCCTGGTCAGATGAATACATCGATGACCATTAACGCAACTGCTGCATGGTTGCTTGCGTTATATGTTGCCAACGCCGCCGAGCAGGGCACGCCAGCCAACGAGTTGCGCGGCACCACACAAAACGACATCCTCAAAGAATATTTATCACGTGGCACATTCATATTTCCCCCAACAGCATCGCGTCGCATCATTGTTGACATGATCGCCTGGTGTGCAGCCAACGCACCGAAGTGGAACCCGATGAATGTGTGCTCGTATCACTTGCAGGAAGTGGGTGCCACCCCAGTGCAAGAGATTGCATTCTCGCTTGCCAATGCAATCGATATTTTGGATGCAGTGCGTGCAAGCGGCCAGGTCTCAGATGAAGCATTTCCTCAGGTCTTTGCAAGTATCTCGTTTTTTGTGAACGCCGGCATTCGTTTTGTGGAAGAACTGTGCAAGATGCGGGCCTTCACCGAGTTGTGGGATCGCATTGGCAGCGAGCGCTATGGCATAACCGACGAGCGCGCTCGACGTTTTCGTTATGGCGTACAGGTCAATTCGCTAGGTCTTACCGAAGCGCAGCCAGAAAATAATGTCCAGCGCATCATGCTTGAGATGCTCGCCGTAACTCTGTCTAAGTCGGCTCGTGCACGCAGTGTGCAGTTGCCAGCATGGAACGAAGCGCTCGGTCTACCCCGCCCTTGGGATCAACAGTGGTCGTTGCGCATGCAACAAGTGCTTGCATACGAAACAGATTTACTCGAGTACGAAGACATCTTTACTGGCTCGCATGTGGTCGAGGCTCGCACTACCGAATTACGCGATGCTGCTTGGGCTGAGTTGCAAGAAATTCTTGATCGCGGCGGCGCATTTGAATCGGTTGATGAGCTCAAAGGCCGTCTCGTGTCTTCAATGGCCGACCGCACTCGCCGAATCGAATCTGGCGAACAAGTCGTTGTTGGCGTCAATCGCTTTACCGAATCAACACCATCACCTCTCGATGGTGCAAACAACATCCTCAAAGTCGACCACACTGTCGAACAACAACTTGTTGACGACGTCACTACATGGCGCAAACAACGAGGTGATGCAGACGTACAACAGGCACTTGACCAATTGCGAAATGCAGCGACTAGCAAGACCAATTTGATGGATGCCTCTATCGCACTGGCTAAAGCGGGCGGAACTACTGGCGAGTGGAGCCAGGTTCTGCGTGAAGCATTTGGCGAATACCGCGCCCCTACTGGTGTTGGTGCAGCGGCTGGTCGTCGTACGACCCAACTGGCCGATGTTGCTGAGTTTGTGCGCACTATCCCTGGTGGCCCACCAAAGTTCTTGGTCGCTAAGCCAGGTCTCGATGGGCACTCAAGTGGCGCAGAACAAATTGCTGTTGCTGCACGCGACTCGGGCATGGAAGTTATTTATTCAGGTATTCGTCTCACACCTGCACAAATTGCGGCGTCTGCGCGCGATGAAGACCCGGATGTGATCGGTCTCTCCATTTTGTCGGGTTCGCATCTCCAACTTGTTCCAGATGTGTTGTACGAACTACAAGAACTTGGCATTGATGTTCCAGTAATTCTTGGTGGCATTATTCCCGAAGATGATCGTGACTCATTGCGTGCGCTCGGCATCGCAGCGGTGTACACGCCAAAAGATTTTGACATTGCTCGCATCATGCGCGAGATAGCTGAGTTGGTGCGTGCGCGACGTAGTTAATGCGTCATAGTTAAGGCGTCATAGTCGTCGACGGCGCAACAGGAACAAAGCCTGTTGCCACCGGCAACTGAATTACATCACCAGCATTGACTTTGTCGGGGTTGGTGATGTTATTGATGCTCATTAGTTCGGCCATATTGAGGTTGAACTTCTTAGAAATAGCAAACAGCGAGTCGCCTGGTTCGATTGTGTAGTACACAGGATCTACATACACAGTTGTTGTAGAAGCAGGGATAGTTGTCTCAACTGTTGTTGGCACCACAATCTTTGGTTCACCGCCACCTAGCGAAAGCAGCATGGCGATCACACCACTTACTACCGAAATAACGAGAAGCGACCATTGAAGTCGGCCTCGTAAATACATCAATTTCATCGTAGACCTTTGACCTACACAAAGTTTGCCTATCCTGTACAACATGCGAGTGCTGGCAGCTGTCGACAAGTTTCGTGGCACCGCTACAGCAGCACAGGTTGCGTCGGCAATCGGTCATGCATGTTGGGAATTGGGTGTTGATTGTGTCGAAGCACCAATTGCAGATGGTGGCGAAGGCACACTCGATGCGCTAGGTGGACCAAACCGTACGACCCGCGTAACTGACCCACTAGGTCGGCCTGTCGAGGCACAGTGGCGCCTTGTGGGCGACACCGCGGTGATCGAAATGGCACGTGCTTCCGGGCTTTCTCTGGTGGGCGGAGCCAAAAAGAACGATGTGATTGCGGCTTCGACTATCGGCACAGGCCAGCTCATCGATACTGCGCTTAATGATGGGGCGAAGCGAATCATTGTTTGCGTTGGCGGTTCCGCAACCGTCGACGGTGGTCTTGGGGCAATTCGCGCAATTGGCACACCTGCCCGACTTCGGGGAACCGAATTTATTGTTGCTTGCGATGTGCGCGCACTTTTTAGCGATGCTGCCAGATTGTTTGGTGCACAAAAAGGCGCAACACCTGTGCAGATCGAATTTCTTTCTGGACGCCTCGAGCAACTACAGCAGTCATACTTACGCGACTACAACATTGACATATCGCTACTAATTGGTGGCGGTGCTGCTGGCGGACTTGCTGGCGGACTTAGCGCACTTGGTGCAAACCTTGTGCCGGGTTTCGATGTTGTTGCCGATGAGGTCGGATTGCATGAACAAATCGCACAATGTGACCTGATCATTACTGGCGAAGGATATTTAGACAGCGAGAGTTTTGATGGCAAGGTTGTTGGTGGTGTGCAGCAACTTGCACAACAATTCAACAAGCCCGTGGTTGTCATTTGCGGTGGTGCTGACATTGACGCCCAACAGCGTATTGATTCTTTCAGTTTGATTGAAAATTTTGGCGACGCTGAAGCATTTTCAAAGCCACTGATGTGTGTCGAAAAAGCAGCAGCCGCGATTGTCGCTCGTTTTATTTAGTTGCTGTCAACAACGAACGAGATCAGCCGCCAGGAACCGTGGTTGCCACTGGCACGGTTGGCACTGGTGACGCAAGCGGCTTGCCCGCAACATCGGTACCCAACAAGATCAAAATACTTGCTTCGCCAAGTTTTCCACCCTCGGTCGGAATTGGTGCGGGCATGATTGCTGTTGCCACCCCACCGAGTTCGGCCGCAACAAGGGCTGCCTGGCCTTCGCTGCCTGGCAAGTAATACACAACTGTTGCAGTTTGTTTTGGTGTAATTCCGCTTGCATTTACTGCTGGTTGCACGATGTAGCCACGACCCTGCAACTCGGTAGTCATCTGGCCGGCACTGCCAGAAACCTTTGATGCATTAGCAACTTGAATTTTAAATGCAGTTAACGGAATAGTGACAGCAACTGTCGTCTCAACTGGAACTGTGTCCGTAACGACCGCGCCTGTGGTTGCTTCATCGCCAGTAGCTGGAGCAGTGGTACTGCCACCACGAATATCGCGCAAAATCAGAAAACCCAGCAATACCGCAACTACGGCGACCACAACGGACATTGTTGAGTTGATTGAGGAACCGCGTGATGCTGGCTCTCGACGGGGATGACGTTGTTCTTGGCTCATACCAACAACCGTACTTGATGCAGTGGAGCCGAGTGTGGGAATTGAACCCACGACCTACCGCTTACAAGGCGGTTGCTCTGCCTCTGAGCTAACCCGGCTCGTCTAGGTTACAGCGAATTATTTGGTCTTGGCAACGCGTGAACGAACTACTTCGTATGTTGCAAGCGCCGCAGCGGCTGAAACATTGAGTGATGAAAGCGATCCACCCATTGGAATACTCACCAACAAATCACATCGTTCTTTGACAAGTCGAGATAAACCTGCTCCTTCAGCACCCAATACCAAACAAATCGGTTCGGAGGTTAGATTACCGATCTCGAAGATATTTTTGTCAGCAGCATCACTCAGTCCAACAATCCATACTCCTGCATCTTTCATTTGCTTGAGCGCGGTTGGCAATCCACCCACTACACACATCGGCACATACTCTGCAGCACCTGCAGCAGATTTTGCTGCAGTAGGCGTGATGTGCACTGCTCGATGTCGAGGCAAAATCACACCATGCACACCGGCTCCATCGCACGAACGCAAGATTGCACCAAGGTTGCCTGGGTCAGTTACACCATCAATAGCTACTAAAAATGCAGGAACATTTCCTTTGCGTGGCGCGAGCAAGTCTCCAAGTTCGACGTCGGGAATTGGGGCAGCCATTGCAAGCACTCCCTGGGGTGCTTCACTGCGGGCTTCTTTTTCAATTTCTTTTCGCGGTACGCGTCGTACTGGCACGCGTTGATCTGCAGCCAATGCCAAAATGTCACTAATCACATCGTTCTCGTCCAAATCATTGGATACCCAGATCTCAAATGTTTTTCTACGTTGCGCGATCAACAACTCGCGCACTGCCTGACGACCTTCAATCTGCGATCCACCGAGTCCGTGTTGATCTGGGCGTGGTGCGCGCGGACCCATGTGTTCGCGTGCCGGTGGACGACTGCGCTTGGTGTTCACTGCTGCGCGTGGTGCATATTTCGTATCACGGGGCGGTCGCTTTGCGTCACGCGGGTCTCGACGTGCATCGCGCGGATCTACGCGCTTTCCTGCGGTACTTCGTCCACTTCCGCCAGCTGCGCTGCGACTACTTCCACCTGCTGTGCTGCGCTTATTGCTGCTCGTTGCTCCGCTGCGCGGACCCTTGCCTGGTCGAGAGTCGCGTGGCTTCATTGCGTCACTCGTTCAATCACACACACTGCCCAACACGCAATGCCCTCTTGACGGCCAAGTGCGCCGAGACCTTCTGCTCTGCGTCCTTTTACCGAAACAGGAGCGCCGACCACATCGATGAGTTTACGTTGCATCTCCTCACGATGGGGCGCAAGCTTGGGTTTTTCACAGACCACGCTGCAATCAACATTGCCAATTTCAAAACCGTTCTCTTTCACTAATGCGACAACATGCGACAACATCAGTAACGAGTTAACCCCTGCCCACTTCGGGTCGGTGTCGGGAAAGTGCTGTCCAATATCGCCGAGCGATGCTGCACCAAGAAGTGCATCAGCAATTGCATGAGCAATCACATCCGCATCACTATGTCCCACCAATGCGCGCTCTCCCACAAATTGCACACCACCAAGCACGAGCACACGACCGCTCGGTGTGTCTTCAAAACGATGAATATCAAAACCCTGTCCAACCCGTATCGCAGTAGCCATTGTTGTCTCCTTACACTTCGGCTCTAGCGGTAGCACGAGCCCATTCCAGATCTTCTGGCGCTGTGAGTTTGCGATTGAGCACCTCACCAGCCACTACAACAACGCGCTTACCTAACAGCTCAACAAGTGTTGCGTCGTCAGTGCCCTCGGGGCAAGATGCGTGCGCTTCGCGCAATACTCCAGCTCGAAACACTTGCGGTGTTTGCACCGCAACTAATGATGATCGGTCTGGGGTATTGACAACAACATTCTGCGCATCAACTTGCTTGATCGTGTCAGTTACACCGATAGCAGGCACAGCACCATCGGCGCCGTTGTGCACTTGAGAAATTGTTTCTCTAAACAAATGTTCAGTGGCAAATGGTCGCGCTGCATCATGAACGCAGATAATCGTTGCCTCTGGTGGCACTGCTTTGAGTCCACAGCGCACCGATTCACTGCGAGTTTCACCACCGGCAACTTGGCCTTCACCGAGAGCGGCATCCAGTGGCAAGACCACAATCACCCCTGTACTCACTGCAGTCGCTGTGGCAACTGACCAGTCCAATACACGTCGATCGCCGAGCATTGCAAATTGCTTTGGACTCCCAAATCTGGCACCCGATCCTGCGGCCACGACAATTGTCCAAACAATCTCTTTGGGCATGGTTGTCACGCTCATTTAGGGTAGTACCGTCATAACTTCATGACACACGAAAACGTACTCTCCAACACTGCATTCTTCGCAGAAACTCCAACCGAAGCACTCACAGTGATCGCTGCTTCGGCCAAGACTCAAACGCTCCAACGAGGCGATGTGTTGTTTAATGAGGGTGACACACCAGACGCATTGTTTGTCGTGCTCAGTGGACGCATTGCAATTGCCATTGGCAACAAGCCGCTCGACAGTCGCGAAAGCATGTTGGCGCTCATGGAAGACGGCGATTTGTTCGGCGAACTTGGTTTGCTCGACAATGGCTCGCGCAGTGCAATGGCTCGCGCAATTGAAACAAGTTCAGTCCTGTGCATTCCGTATGCACCAGTGGTTGAGCAGTTGCGAACTCACCCAACAATGTTGTGGGGTGTCACTAAATTGCTCGCAACTCGCTTGCGTATCATGGACGAAGTATTGGCCGACAGCGTATTTCTTGACGTCACTGGCCGTACAGCAAAGCGCCTGCTCGAACTTTCTGGTGGAAGTGACGATTTTGTCTTGCCCGTCACTCAAGAAGAGTTGGCTGGCATGGTTGGCGCGTCACGCGAACGTGTCAACAAAGCCATCGCAAGTTTTATTCGCCTCGGTTGGCTCAAGCAACAAGATCGTCGATATCACATCATCATGCGTGACCGCATGACAGTTCGTTCTAGCTAGTTAACAGCCAGTCGCGTGTGCGAATAAAAGCATCGTTCGCATCGTGTGCGCGATGCGCCGGACGTGAGACGTCATGCGCAAAGCCGTGCACTGCTTCAGGGTATTCCTGCACAGTCACACCCGCAGCACGCAACTCCACTACCTGATCAGGCGGTGTGTACGGGTCGAGTGATCCAATGATCGCAAGCACTCGGTCGGCATGGCCCCCTTCGAGATAAGCAAGTGGATCACCCTGAGTCGCACTCATCCAACCTTCCGGAATATGAATCATTCCGTAGAACGAGGAGATCCGTACAAACCGATCACTTCGTGCGGCTTTGTGGCAATACATTCCGCCCATGCAAAACCCCATCAACCCAACTCGATCTACTCCGAGCGCATCGGCAGCTTCGTGCATGTCACGAAGTATCGCGTCATCACTCAGCACTGGCATCTGAGTCATCCGCTCCGCGATGTCGGCCGACAACGTTTGACCAGCAAATGGCTCGATCGCAATAACTGCCATGTTCCACTCACGCGCGAGTCGCGCCACAAGGTCATCGAATAATGGTCGCAACCCAAAGATGTCTGGCATGATCACGAGCCCCATGACTGGGTTCGTCACACTCAAATCAATCTCCGCGGTGGTACCTGAGGGCAATGTGATTCTCATAGTTCTTAATCTTTGCACCATTGGCATTCGCGGTGTGGCTTGCAGTGAGAAGTGCGGTGAGTGCTATGCGGATCATCATCTGCATGACCACACAAACAGCACGCACTTGTACACGTCCCAAAGTCATCATCCACCCAACTGGCAAGTCGTCCACGGTTCGCACACTTGTGCAGGAATGGTCGGCTCTTTCGATTGCACCATCCACACTCAGGCGCGTCAACGGCTGGGGGCTTCCCGGTACGCGCGTAGCCAACCTCGACGAAGTACTTATTCGTGCAGGCTTTGGCCTTGAAGCAACTGACTCCGGCGGCGATCAATACCTCTTCAAACTCGTTATTCGCGCCGCCAACGACGAGCTTGCAACTCGCATTGTGTTGCAACGGCTTCTGCCACCGCTGATCTCAATTGCTGCACGGCGCGGCAAGTTGGCACGCGGAGGGTTTGACGAGGCACTCACCGACACCGTTGCTCAAGCCTGGATCCAAATCCGCACGTACCCAATCAACAAACGACCCATCAAGATTGCATCCAACTTGGTTCGCGATTCTGAATACTTTGCTTTTGTACGCGACAGCCGTCTCAAACAACTTGCTGTTGCATGGGGGGACGATGTCATTGACATGATCCCGGCTCCCGAGGCTCAACTCAACCCAGAAGAAGAACTCACCAATTTGCTCACGGAAGTCGAAAAATGGAATTTGGGAACTCGTTCCCTCAGTGTCTTAAGGCAACTTGCAGAGGGCAAGAGTTTTCAATCAATTGCCACTGATGCAGATGTCAACATCCGAACAGTACACAGTTGGAGAAGTACTGCAATTAGCGAGTTGCGTGAACAAATGCAGTGTGCTGACTAAGTTTTGCACCACGCAAACGCAATGAGTTGCTCACCACAAACACACTTGACAATGCCATAGCTAGTCCAGCCCACATTGGGTTCATGTATCCAAGTGCGGCAAGCGGTATTGCTGCTGCGTTGTATGCAAATGCCCAAAACACGTTGGCGCTGATCGTGCGTAATGTGGCACGCGACAGCAAGATCGCATCAGCGACTAGACGCAAGTCTCCGCTCACAATTGTTAAGTCACTTGCGCTCATTGCAACATCGGTACCAGTACCCATGGCAATACCTACATCGGCCTGCGCGAGTGCTGCTGCGTCGTTGACTCCGTCGCCCACCATCGCAACCGCATACCCACGCTCTTGCAAGTCAGCGACCACGCGCACTTTTTCTGCAGGCAGCACACCAGCAATCACGTGTTGATCATCGGTCTCAATGCCAACTTGTTCTGCAACCGCAAGTGCGGTTGCCAAGTTATCGCCCGTTAATAAAACAGGTCGCAAGCCCAATTCGCGTAATGATGAAATAGCTGCGGCGCTGTCGATCTTTGGTCTGTCGGCGACAACGCACACTGCCTTAGCGGTGCCGTCATAGGCAACCAATACCGCAGTGTTGCCAGAATCCCGTGCAAGTTTTAATGCTTCACGTAAAGGACCAGAAATAATTACGGTTCGAGAGTTGAGCAACTGCTCGCCGCCCACCATCACTCGATGACCATCAACCACACCAATTGTTCCTTGCCCAGCAATCGACTCAAATTGTTGCACGCTTGCAAGTTGCCCAAGTTCTGCACGCGCGGCAGACGCAATTGCTTTAGCGACGGGGTGTTCGCTTGCATACTCCAGTGCCCCAGCAAATCCCAACACTTCAGCGCGAGTTGCACCGGCTGCCACTACAACGTCAAGCAGCTGCATGATGCCCGTAGTTACTGTGCCGGTCTTATCAAATACCACTGTGTCAATACGACGGGTGCTTTGCAATACATCTACACCTTTAATCACGATGCCCATTTGTGCAGCCCGTCCGCTGCCCACCATCAACGCAGTTGGAGTGGCAAGTCCAAGTGCGCAAGGGCAAGCAATGATCAGCACCGAAACTGCTGCTTCAAATGCATCGGCCAAACGCTCAATGTCGTCTCCCATCACATACCACGCAATAAATGTGAGGATCGAAAGTCCAATCACTGTTGGCACAAACACACTGCTCACTCGGTCGGCTAGTCGTTGCACGGGTGCTTTAGTGGACTGTGCATCACGCACAAGTTTGGTGATTTGAGCAAATGTCGAGTCAGCTCCAACTCGACGCGCACGCACTACCAAACGTCCGGTCAAGTTCACCGTTGTTCCCGTGACCTTGCTACCTACCTGCACATCGACCGGCACGCTCTCGCCAGTGAGTGTTGATGCATCGACACTTGATGCACCCTCCATCACAACGCCATCTGCAGCAATGATCTCGCCTGGTCGAACAACAATCATGTCGCCAACCTGAATCAGCACTGCATCAATAGATACTTCTTCTCCATCACGCAATACCGTTGCTGTGCGCGCGCCCAACGCGAGTAGTGCGCGCAGAGCGTCGCCCGCACGACGCTTCGCACGTGCCTCGAAGTATCTACCTGCCAATAAAAAGATCGTCACCGCAACTGCAACTTCAAAATACACATGCAATCCACCGCTCATGCTGGTCATTGAGTCATGCGCCGATGTGGTTGCTGCATGACCCCATACAAGAGCCCACACCGACCATGCAACTGCAGCCACAATCCCAAGCGAGATCAACGTGTCCATCGTTGTTGCACGATGACGAGCATTCATCAATGCGGCTCGATGAAAAGGCCATGCCCCCCACGTCACAACAGGTGTAGAAAACACCAATGCATACCATTGCCAATTGGCAAACTGCAGCACCGTAAACATCGATACAAGTGCAACGGGAACCCCAAGTACGATGCTCGCCGTCAACCGAGTCTTGAGCATGGCCACTCGTTCACGAACTTCTGCGTCCAACATGTCGGGAGTTGTCTCTGCAAGCGGTCGAGCTCCGTAGCCAAGCGACTCGACAATTGATACAAGATTCACTGTGTCTGTCTGCAATGCATCAAACGTGATACGAGCAGATTCGGTTGCAAAATTGACGGTTGCCTCAACTCCGTTGAGACGATTCAAACCTTTTTCAATCGTCATCGCGCATGCATTGCACGACATTCCAGTGATCGACAGATCAACCTGGTTCGCAGAGGTATCGACTGTGGTCATTACTTCTATTCTCGCCCCGCGAGACGACCAATCAGTTGATTAAAACTTGTAAGTTGAGTCGCTCTCGCCGTAACCAGTGAACGAGTCAACTGCATTCATCACCACGAGGTGACCAACGAGGGCAAGGGCAAAAACGATAATTGATGCTGTAATCATGACTTCCAGTATCGCACCATATCTGCCAAAACGATTACCTTTGGGTAAGTATCTCTATATTAGATAC
>ERZ889078.2386-NODE-2386-length-13427-cov-49.977191_pt1 | contig 13427 bp, 14 predicted proteins | sample MGYA00521266_ERZ889078 | MGnify/ENA primary metagenome ERZ889078 (study PRJEB32303, sample SAMEA104408618) | aquatic metagenome | biome: Brackish water; feature: Pelagic; material: water | place: Baltic Sea | collected 2014-06-16T06:34:00 | depth 76,534 m ...
ACAGCAATTTTTCCACCTGTGCAACCAGAAGTAACTGATGCTCCAAAGAGCCAAAATGTAGATAAAGCTGTTGATGCTGTGGTTGGTCACGATATAGCTCAAGAAGAAGTAACGCAAGTTACTGCTTCAAACGATATAGTAGTTGTTACAAATAAAAATTTTATTTTAAAGATGGATACGCTTGGTCGTATATCTTCAAAAGAATTATTACAAGAAAAGTTTAGAGGGACAGATGAAAAACATGCACAATTAATCCCTGCTTTTGCAGCAAAGCCATTACTTTTGAGATTTGTTGACCCGGATATAAATAAAGAAGCAAGTTCGGTTGCCTATACAGCATCGGTGTCAGAAATTGCCTTGGATGGAACACCTCAAAAAGTTACATTAACGCAAAAATTATCTAAGTTAACTGTTACAAAAGAACTTACATTTTATGATGATGGCCACTACGATGCTACTATTTCACTCTCAGAAAATCAAAGATATTTTGTATATTTAGGTCAAAGACCAGAAATCACAGAACAAATGATGACAGTTTCCGGTGCCATGGTTTATACGGATGATGAACTCGTGACAATTATAGAAGATGGAGATGCAGAAGGAAGAAAAGCATTTTCTGGAGTGGAACTAATCTCAGCTTTTGATCAATATTCTGCAACTATCATGTATGGTTTTGCAAAAGATACAAATATTATTGTTGAAAGAGATAGAGACGATAACCCTGTGGTATATTTTGATGCGTTACCAACTATGAGTTTTCATGGATATGTTGGACAAAAAGAGTATAAAGTTCTTAAAAACATTAAGCCTGTTTTAACAAATGCAATTGAGTATGGTTGGTTCACTTTTGCTTCTCAACCACTTTTCTTATTTCTTTCATGGTTACATGAAATCTTTGGAAACTGGGGTTGGTCTATCGTGGCACTTACTTTTGTTGTTAGAATTATACTTTACCCTTTAACATACAAGGGTATGATGTCTATGCAAAAAATCAAAAAGATTTCACCGCAGATAAAAGAACTACAAGTAAAACATAAGGGTGACCCGCAGCGTATGAATAAGGCTGTAATGGATATGTATAAAAAACATAATGCAAATCCATTAGGTGGGTGTTTACCAATGTTAATGCAAATTCCTGTATTTTTTGCAATCTACCGTGTTCTTTTAAATGCGGTGGAGCTTCAAGGTGCTGAGTGGATTTTATGGATTGATGATTTATCTCGTATGGATAGTTATTATGTACTTCCAATTTTGATGGGTGCATCAATGTACTATCAGCAAAAACTTACTCCAAGTAATTTTACTGATCCGATGCAAGAAAAAGTATTTAAGTTTTTACCAGTTATTTTTACATTTTTCTTTATCACATTTCCTTCAGGTCTAGTTCTTTACTGGTTTGTAAATAACCTTTTCTCGATTGGACAGCAGTTTATTGTAAATGCACAGTTTAAAAATGCAACAGATGCAGAAGAAGCACTCGCACGTTCTAAAAAATCTGAGAAAAAAGTTTCGGAGAAAAGTGATGATTAAGATTGAAGCAGTTACACTCGAAGCAGCCTATAAAGATGCTGCCTCAAAGTTAGAGTGTTCTGTAACTGAACTTAAAATAGAAGTTGTTCAAGTTCCAAGTAAAGGGATATTAGGTCTTTTTAAAAAATCTGCTATTATCGTTGCTGTACGGGAAGTGAACTTAGAGAGTAAGAGTAAAGCTGATAATATTCTTGCTCAAGATAAACGTGAAGCCTTAAAGCAAAAAAATAATGAAGATATAAAATCTTTCAAACCGGATGAAAAACAAGAGAAGCAAGAAACTCCAAAGCCAGAAAAACAAGAGCCTCAAAAGAAAAAAAATATAATAAAAGAAAAAGTTCAAGAGCAAAAAACTCCACAAGAAGCAAATTTCGTAAAAGATGAAGTAAAAATAAACAAGCAAGCTAAAAAACCTAAGAAAAAATATCAAGCAATTAAAGAAAAAGAAGAAGCACCATGTGTTTTAAACCATACGATTATGCCAGCTTCATTTGTAAGTATGCAAGATGACGAAGATGAATATGAGGTTTCTAACTATTTAGCAGACTATGATGAGGATGAAGCGGATACGCATAATATCTCTGAACTGGCTCAAACTGTAAAGAAAGAGATAAACGACCTTTTTGACTTAACATGTTTTAATATTGAATCTATTGAGGTAAGCGCTCATGATGAAAATACTTTACTTATAGAATTTAAAGGTGAAGATTCTGCGCTACTGATAGGTAAAGAAGGCTATCGATATAAGGCACTCTCTTATATGATATTTAATTGGATAAATACTAAGTACCAAGTGCAGTTACGTCTGGAAATTGCAGAGTTTTTAAAAAATCAAGAAGAGTCGATTTGTAAGTATCTTATAGGTGTTTGTGAAAATATTGATAGAGATGGCAGAGCACAAACTAAAATACTTGATGGTGTCTTAGTGCAAATCGCACTCGGTGAATTACGTAATAGATATCCTGATAAATATATAGTTATCCGTTCCACGCGTGATGGACTTAAGTATATTATTATAAACGATTACCACGCAAACTAAAATGGATAATCATACTATAGCAGCCATTGCAACAGCAAATGGTATAGGCTCTATTGCTATTATTCGCCTTAGTGGCGATAAAGCGTTAGATATCGTAAAGTCTATTACGCATAAAGACAACTTTTCCCCTCGTTATGCGACACTCACAAATGTATACAATTTCGATAATACACTTATAGATGAAAGTATTGTAATTTATTTTAAGGGACCACATTCTTTTACTGGTGAAGATATAGTCGAAATCCAATGCCATGGTGGTTTTATAGTTGCACAATCAATATTAAAAGCAACATTAGATTTTGGGGCAAGACTTGCAACTGCTGGCGAATTTTCCAAGCGTGCATTTTTTAATGGCCGTATAGATTTAAGCGAAGCCGAAGCCATAGCGCAACTCATAGAGGCTAAAAGTGAAGATGCTGCAAAAATTTTGGCTGCTCAAATGAAAGGTTCTTTAAAAGTATATATTGAAAATATCCGTGATGACATCATACATATTTTGGCATATTCTGAAGTAAGTATTGACTATGCAGAAGAGGACTTACCAGAGGATTTAGTGTCGCAAATAAAAGCTAAACTAGATTCACTCAAAAACTCATTGAACTCTACACTCTTAGCAAGCAAGGCAAGAGAAGGTCTCATGCAAGGGTTTAAAGTTGCAATTGTAGGAAAACCAAATGTTGGCAAAAGCTCTTTACTTAATCGTTTAGTGAATTATAACCGTGCGATTGTGAGTGATATTGCAGGAACAACTAGAGATACTATAGAAGAACAGGTGAAAATCGGTACACACCTTATTCGAGTAGTTGATACTGCAGGAATTCGCGAAGCAAATGATGCGATTGAAAAAATTGGCATACAGAGAAGCCTTGAAGCCATAGAAGAGTGTGATATCGTTGTAGCTTTATTTGATGGCTCACGTGAAGCTGATGGTGAAGATGAGCAGATTTTAGCTTTAATTAAAGAATCTGCAAAGAATAAAAAAGTAATATATATTAAAAATAAGATAGATTTAGAAGAAAAATTTGTAAATCAAAAGATAAATTTTGATATAGAAATTAATTCTAAAGATAATGTTGATTCACTTATAAAAGCCCTAAAAAACATCATGGATACATCAAACACTTCAGATGAAATTATGCTGATTTCTCAAAGACAAATCTCAGCTGTGCAAAATACATTGACAAATATTGAAGAAGCATTTTTGCCTCTGCAAGATCAAGAGTTGGAGATTTTTTCTTTCCATTTGAATGAAGCGGTGAAGGAGATGGCAAGTATAACGCGACCATTTGAAAATGACGAAATGCTCGATAAAATGTTCGGCTCTTTTTGTTTAGGAAAGTAGTCTATGAAATACTTAGCAATAGACTTAGGTCTTAAAAGAATCGGACTTGCGTATTCTGCTCATAAAGACCTAGTAACTCCGTTTCCTGCAATCATACGAAAAAATAGAAATCAAGCCTCAGATGCAGTTAAAAAAGTAATTACAGAGTGGGAAATTGACACTGTCATTATCGGTATACCTCTTGGCGGTAGTAGCGAAGATGAGATGCGACGTCGGATTGAGCATTTTATGAGTTTAGTGGACTTTGGTGGTGACGTTTTTTATCAGGATGAAGCTGGAAGCTCCAAAGAGGCTGAGGCACTAACAAAAGGCGAGATCAAACATATTAGAGATGGACGTATAGATTCTATCTCTGCGATGATTATTTTACAAAGATATTTAAGGAGGCAAAAGTGACATTGCAAGAACATAACAAAGCTTCAGAGTGGTTTGATGGATTATACGCGAAGCACAAAGATAATTTTGACAATATCCCTTGGGCAAGATTAGAGGTAAATCCATTACTTAAAAGCTATCTAGAAGAAGAGAGGAAGCACAAAGGTAAAGCTTTAGTGATCGGCTGTGGTTTAGGCGATGATGCTAAAGGAATTGAAGAGGCTGGTTATGATGTAGTAGCGATTGATGTATCGCAAACTGCTTTAGACTTGGCACAACAGCGCTTTAGTGATTCTTCTATTGTATTTGAAAAACAAGATATCTTTGATATGCCACAAAAGTACCATCATTATTTTGATTTTGTTTTTGAAGCATTCACCATTCAGTCATTACCAGTAGAGTTTAGACAAAAGATGATAAAGGCTGTGACAAATACTTTATGCGAGGGTGGTAAAATTTTACTTGTAGCGCATCAAAGAGAAAGACTTTTCCCTGGACCACCATGGCCGCTAGAAGCTCACGAAGTAGAGTATTTCAAAACTCATGGACTTAAAGAGATTTCTCATTCAATACACAAAGAAGAGTCACCAATTTCTAGTACAAAATTTAGAGTTATGTACCAGAAGAGCCCACCGGATAAGCATCCAAAACAACTATAGCCTTTTACTCCCTACTTAACGCTATTGTAATGGATTTTTGACTATAATTTCTTATCTTATTCATTAAGATATAATTGTATATAGCAAAGAAAATATGAGATTATACAACTTATTTTAAGAGTTGGCTCAAGAAAAAATATAGATTAAGTTGGAAAACAATGGGTGAAACAGTAGCAAAAAATAAAAAAGCGTATCATGATTTTTTTATAGAAGAAAAGTTTGAGGCTGGGATAGTTTTAGTTGGGAGTGAAGTGAAGGGAATTCGTGCGCATCGGGTGAATCTCAAGGATAGTTTCATTCGTTTTGTACAAGGTGAAGCTATTCTTTTTAATGCGCATATTGGAAAACTTGAAACGACACATCATTTTTATGGACATGAAGAAAGAGGAAGTAGAAAACTTCTTTTACATAAAAAACAATTAGAAAAAATGTTCAAAGCAGTAACGCGGGATGGCTATACTATAGTACCTTTATCACTTTATTTTAATGATAGGAACCTTGTAAAACTCCAGATTGCAATTGCAAAAGGCAAGCAGTTACATGACAAGCGAAATGATTTAAAAGAAAAAGATCAAAAGCGAGATGTTGATCGTGCTTTGAAGGATATTTGATGAAAGTTTTTATACTTCTTCTATCGCTTTGCGCCTATGTATTTTCTTTTAATTATGAAGTTTCAGATACAAGTATTGCTAACGGAGCTACTTCATTTTTTTCCTTTGATAAAGAGAAAGGTCTTAGGTATCAAAAACTTAACCTTGGAGAAAAAAGTTTTCCTATTTATGAAAATCCTCTAGATTCAAGTAAAATGTACGCACTTTTGCCCATAAGTTATTATGCTACGCCAAGTACAGAGCAGGTAAAAATAACGTATACAGAAAATGCAAAAACAAAAATAAAAACTCTTGATGTGACCATCAAAGATGGTAAATATAAAAAAGAAGAAATTCAAGTTACAAAGTCCAAAGTCAATCCTAAAGGCAAAGAGGCAAATGATCGTATAAATAAAGAGTACCATGAAGCTATGAATATTTATGCAAGATCTACACAAGATAACTATGTGACTTCAAAATTTATTTTGCCAATGGATAGTTTTATAACAAGCGATTTTGGAAAAGCGCGAGTGTATAATGATACACTTAAGGGGTATCATAGCGGGACTGATTTTCGTGCTAAGGTAGGAACTCCAATTATTTCTAGTAATGATGGCGTTGTTGTTTTAGTAAAAGACAGATTTTATTCGGGTGGAACAGTTATTGTTGATCATGGACAGGGGATATATACATGCTACTATCATATGAGTGCATTTTCAGTCAAAAATGGGCAAAAGATAAAAAAGGGTGAAGAGCTTGGATTATCGGGTAAGAGTGGACGAGTGACTGGTCCTCATTTACATTTTTCCGTTAGAGTAGGTGGTGTGCAAGTCGATCCACTTCAGTTTGTAGCACTTATAAATGATAATATATTAGATAAAGAGGAGAATAATTAAGATGAGTTTATTTCAAATACTAATGCTTGGAGCTGCGGCTTTTTTTGCATATAAAATTTACGAGCACATACAAACACTGCGAGATCCAGAAGAATCAAATAATACCAGCAACAATAATTATGACATAGATGAAGAAGAAAAAACAGCAGATACGTTTTCACCTTTTTCTGCAGAAGAGTTGCTTGAAAAAGCAGATATAGCTTTTGAAGAAGGTGATAAGCAAAAAGCTTTAGCCTTGTTACATGAAGCAAATGTAAAAGATGCAAACAATGAAGAAATTCTTTTTAAAATCGCATATATATTACAACAAAGCGGAGATAATACACAAGCGTTAAAGTACTATAAAGACGCACTTTCTTTAGATAAAAAGAATGAAATTATACATAATGCAATGGCGTCATTGTATCGTGCTAATGGTGAATACACTTCTGCAAAGATTCACCTTAAAGCTTCTTTGGATATTGACTCTGATAATCCTATTACATATTATAATTATGGAAATCTTTTAGTGGACACCGAATCTAAAGAAGAGGCGATACAAATGTACGAAAAAGCACTTGAATTAAATCCAGAGTTTAGTGAAGCTAAAGAAGAACTAGATAAGTTGCAAAAGTCTTAAAAATGAAAATTTTAGAGATTTATGAGTTTTTGGATAATCTTTCACCATTTTCTTTACAAGAATCCTGGGATAACTCCGGTCTTTTAATTGGCGAATTTTCTCAAGATATTAAAACAATTGCGCTTAGTATTGATGTGGATGAAGCGCTTATAGATTCACTTGAAAATGATACACTTTTAATCACGCATCACCCTATAATATTTGGTGGATTAAAGCAGTTGGAATTTAGTAAATATCCTGCAAATTTAATCAAGAAAATGATACGAAAAAATATTTCAAATATTACAATGCATACAAATTTTGATCAAACTCACCTCAATAATTTTGTAGCAGAAGATGTTTTAGGCTATAAAGTTGTAAAAAAAGAAGGCTTTGTTGCATATCTGGAAATTAATGAAGATTTTCATACATTTTCTAAGAAGATTTCTAAGGCTTTTGACCTACCACATGTGAGATGTGTACAGTGTCATGATGTGGTGAAAATAGCCGCGCTTACGACAGGTTCTGGGTGTTCTCTTATGAAGTCAGTTGATGCAGATTGCTTCTTAACAGGAGATGTAAAATACCATGATGCAATGGAAGCAAAAAGTATAAATTTATCGCTTATTGATATAGGCCATTATGAGAGTGAGCACTTTTTCGCTGAAATTTTGTTAAAACATTTGAAAAATTTAGGTTTAGAAGTTATAATTGCATCATCAAAGAATCCATTCACATATATATAATCCAAAAGGAACCGAATGAACCAACATCTTAAACAGTTAATTGAGCTCTCAAAAGTAGATAAAGAGATCGATGCGTTTGAACCTCAGATCGAAGAAGCAAACTATAATTATGAGGCAGCTTTAGCAAAAACTAAAAGTATTGAATCAGATATTGAAAATTTAACAGCTGAGATTAAAGGCGAAGAGCTTAAAAGATCTAAAAATGAATTACACTTAGCAGAGCTTTCTCAAAAACTTCAAGAAAACTCTAAAAAAAGTGCTGACATTAAAACTGAACGTGAAATGAAATCACTACAGCTTGAAGAAGAAATTGCAAAAGAACAAGTAACTTTTGCTAATGAAGAAATTGAAAGACTAGATAGAATTATTGGCGCTAAAAAAGAGCAAACAGCAGCAGCCAAAGTAACTTTAGTGGAGCTTCAATCGAAGTTAGAATCTGTAAAAGCAGATGTTGATGCAAAACTTGCAGTAATCAACAAAGAAAGACAAGAAGTATTTGTTGCTAAAGAAAAACTTTTAAGCAATGTAAATCAAAAAGGTTTAGCATTTTATCAAAAAATCCGTCGCTGGGCTAAGAACTCAACTGTTGCAAGAGTTGAAGAGCAGGCTTGTATGGGTTGTCATATGATTATCAATGATAAAATTTACGCAGATGTAATTAGAGCAGAAGAAATTACAACATGTCCACACTGTGGTCGCATCCTTTATGTGGAAACATCACAAGAATAACTAGAAATGCCTTTTAGCATTTTTTACTTCACCATAAGTGTTTTGCTTTATCTTGTAGCATTACCACTTTTGGTTTTTTTATCATTCAAACCAAAATACAAAGAATCAATTCCTGCTCGTTTTTTTCTTTTTAATAATCCACGTTTTAAAACTGACAATGGCATATGGTTTCATGTTTGCTCTTTTGGTGAAGCTGGAGCTTTAAAACCGATTTTAGAAGCTTTAGTTGGTGAAGATATCAAAATCACTACTGTGACGCATACTGGTCAAGCAGTTGCAAAGAAATATAATGCAGATGTCAGATACTTGCCTTACGAGTTGTTTATTCCTTTTTGGGCTAAGAAACAAAAAGTTATTGTTGTTTTAGAAGCTGAGTTTTGGTACATGCTTTTTGCTGTGATGCGGGCTAAAGGTACAAGAGTGATTTTGTTAAATGCACGGATATCTGAAAAAAGTGCTAAAAAGTATCTTCAATTCGCATGGTTTTATAAAAAGATGTTGCAACATGTTGAGATAATATATGCACAAAGTGAAGAAGATAAAAATAGATTTTTAGCACTAGGTGCAAAAAATATTGAAGTAGTTGGGAATATTAAACTCGCAGGTAAAATTACTCAAACTAAAGAGTATATAAAACCAGAGGGTGAAGTAATTGTAGCCGGAAGCACACATGATACCGAAGAAGAATCAGTTCTAAAAGCATTTGTAGAGTATAGAAAACAAGTGGATGCAAAGCTTATTATTGTTCCAAGGCATCCGGAAAGATTTGATGGTGTGTATGAGCTTATGAAACAGTATGCATCTATACATCAGCTTAGCTTATCAAGATTTTCAGAACAAGAAAATTTTGAAGCAGATATGATTCTCGTAGATGCAATGGGTGAATTAAATAATATTTATGCAATAAGTGATATCGCAATAGTAGGTGGAGCATTTAAAGAAAAAGTGGGTGGACATAATCCACTAGAACCAGCACATTTTGGCTGTAAGATAATTACAGGAAAACATTTCCATGACCAAAGAGAGTTATATAAATATGTTTACCATGTGCAGTACGTTGAGAGAGACGAGATACACAAAGCTCTCATTGCGAGCAAAGATTTACCACCATCCATGCTTGAAGAAACAATAAATTTAGAAACAGTAATAAATAAAATTAAGGAGCCCTAAGTGGCGACAGAAAAATCATATAAAATACTAGCAATGCAAACAGGAGTTTCAAACTCTCAGGCAAAATCGATGATAGATAGAGGTTTAGTCTACGTAGGAAATAATAAAGTAATGATTGCGCGTGGTGAAATAGACGCAAAAACAATTTTTCGTATAATGAAAATAGAAGCAGCAAAGCCAATCTTTGAAAATGATGACATAGTAGTCGTAGATAAACCTGCTCATGTGAACTCAGACGAAATTGAGAGACAGTTTAAGCCAGCTGTATTACTTCACCGATTGGACCGTGAAACAAGCGGTGTTTTGATGCTTGTTAAAAATGAAGAGTTTCGCGAGAAAGCGATTAAAGAATTTCAAAAAGACAATGTATATAAAGAGTATGTAGCTTGGGTTGAAGGGATTATCTCTGAGCCTATAGAAGTTGATAAGCCTATTTTTACACAAAAGAAAAATAATAAAGCATACTCTAACGTTTCAGCAAAAGGAAAACCTGCACGTACAGAGTTTTTTCCAGACCTCGTGAGTGCAAATAAAACAAAAATCAAGTGTATTATTCACCATGGTCGTACACATCAAATTCGTACACATTTACGTTATATAGATCATCCAATAGTTGGAGATGAACAGTATGGTGGAAGACGTGCTAAACGTGTTATGCTTCATGCTTTAAAAGTGAGACTACTAGGGATGGAGTTTGTAGCACCTGAGCCAAAGATGTTTAGCGACTTTCAATAAAGTTATAGAGTCTTTGGATATCTATATAGGCATAGACTTAGCTTGGAGAGAGAATAATCTCTCAGGCTTTTGTGTTTTAGAATCCAATCCAAAGTCAAAAAAATTAAAAATTCTCGACCTTAAGCTTCTTAAATATACAGATGAAATAGCCCAAGAGATACAAAAATATCAAAACTCTCAAGTCTATGTTGGAATCGATGCACCTTTAGTTGTTCCAAATATTAGAAGTGAAGACTTGTATGAAAAGCTTGTAGCGATTGGATTTCAAAGAGACTTTAAAAATGATAAAGTAGTATTTGAAGTTTATACGCACGCAACAATTGCAATACTTTTTAACAATCATAAAATTCTTCCCCTTAAAAGAAAAAAAGGACGCAATACTGCGTTTATTAGAGAACAATTAGATACATATAAAAAGTACTTATCTAAAGTTTTTTTTACACACGCTGTTTTTAAAATTGACATTAGTACACTCAAAGGGCAAAAACTTCAAGACTATGAAGATATGTTGGATGCTTTGCTTTGTGGGTATGCTATGTATTATTGTCGCTTTAATGGGGCTAAGTTTTATCAGCTAAACGGTGAAGATACATTTGTCGCGCCGATGAGTCCTTGGAAAGTCTATATGCTAGAGTGCTCTGATGGTACGCTTTATACGGGTGTGACAAACGATTTGCAAAGACGGGTTGAAGAACATAACACTTCAAGCTTGGGTGCTAAATATACAAAAGTGCGAAGACCGGTGAAGTTGGTTTATTTTGAAAATGCAGATGATAAAGTTCATGCAATGCAAAGAGAATACGCAATAAAACAACTCTCAAGAAAAGAAAAATTGGAGCTTATCAATGTTTAAATTATACGTGGATGGAGATGCTTTTCCAAACATTTTAAAACCTATACTGCTTAAACAAATCCAACGTTTAAATATTCAAACGATAGTGGTGGCGAATAAAAAAGTGAGTATTGGAAAGTCGAATTTAGTAGAGTATATGATTGTTGAAGCTGGGGCGGATGAAGCGGATAATGAGATTGTCGCAATGCTCAAAGAGGGCGATTTGGTAATAACCGCAGACATACCATTAGCTGATAGATGTATAAGTGAAAAAGCGCATGCAATAGATCATAGAGGCGCACTTTACAGTGTGGATAATATAAAACAGTATTTAGCTATGCGAAATTTAATGGAAAAGATTCGAGAAAGCGGTGAAATAACTAAAGGTCCTAAACCTTTTGGACAAAAAGATGCTGAGATGTTTGCAAACCAACTCAATGCATTTTTATCTAAATTAGCTATAATTCAAAAATAATAATTTTATAAGGTATTTTATGTTTGATACATTAACAGACTCGTTTACAAGTGCAATAAGAAAGATTCGTTTTCGTGATGATGATAAAGCTCTCACAAAGGCACTAGGTGAGTTAAAGAAAAACTTGCTTAAAGCAGATGTAAATCACAAGGTCGTTAAAGACTTAATATTAAAAGTAGAAACAGGTACAAAAGAAAAAGGGATTGGGAAAGATCAATTTCTTGAAGCGATGCGTTTAGCGCTTTATGAACTTTTAGAAATTGGTGGTAGTAAAGGCTTTACTTTCTCGCCAAATCCACCTACGGTTATTTTAATGACTGGTTTACAAGGTTCTGGTAAAACTACAACTACTGGAAAGTTAGCGGTATATTTAAAAAATAAACAAAAGAAAGTTCTCATTGTTGCAGCCGATTTACAACGTTTAGCTGCGGTTGAGCAACTACGTCAAATTACTGCGAAAATAGGTGTAGAACTTTTTGAACAAACAGATGCAACAAATCCTGTAGAAGTTGTATCTGCTGCGATGAAATATGCAAATTCAAAACTTTATGATGTGGTCTTAATAGATACAGCTGGTCGTTTAGCTATTGATGATGCGCTCATGGGTGAACTTGCTGAAGTTAAAAAAGTGGCAAAGCCACATGAGATTTATTATGTAGCAGATTCCTTAACTGGTCAAGATGCAATTCGTACAGCGAGTTCGTTTAAAGAGCAAATCGGAATTGATGGTGTTATTCTTTCCAAGTATGATGGTGATTCAAAAGGTGGAGTAGCGCTTGGTTTATCTTCTCAAGTTCAAGTTCCACTTCGTTTCATTGGTAGCGGTGAAAAGATGGAGGACTTGGAGGTTTTCATACCTGAGCGTGTTGTAAACCGTCTTATGGGATTTGGAGATATTGAAGGACTTGCTGAGAAAACTGCTTCTATAATCGATGAAAAAGATGCAAAAAGACTTACACAAAAAATCAAAAAAGGTAAATTTAACTATAATGACTTTTTAGAACAAATGGAATCGATGAAGAAAATGGGTTCTATGAGCTCTATTATGGGAATGATTCCAGGAATGGGAAATATGTCTAAAGCTATTAAAGATTTTGATTTTGAGAACTCTGGAGAACTAAAAAATATTAAAGCAATGGTTTCTTCTATGACAAAAAAAGAGAGAGAAGATCCAGAGCTTTTAAATAACTCACGCAAAATGAGAATTGCCGCAGGATGTGGTCTTACTCAAGTTGAAATTAACCGTATGATAAAACAGTTTAAAAATGCTGGAAAAATGGCGAAAAAGTTCTCTGGTCCAAAAGGGATGAAAGATCTTCAGGCTATGATGGGGCAAATGGGTGGAGCAGGGTCGATACCTAGATAAAATAAAATAGTGACGTAGTTACTTTTAAGAAAGACTTGGTTATAATTTCGCTATCGTAATAACTTCTGAAATAATCCCTCTGTGATTAGAAGGTATTTTGTTTAGTCAAGATATACTACGCCAAAAGGCGGTAAGAGGCACAATAAATATAATTTTTATATTCATTCTGCAAAATAATACCCCAAAAATGTATCAATATTTCGTAAGAAATACCTTTAGTGCCTTAAGTGGTTAGCATAGATAGATGAGCTTTGCTCATATATCGTTTAAATAATGATTAGGAACACAATATGACAGTAATTAGACTTACTCGTATGGGAAGAAAAAAACAACCTTTTTACAGAA
>ERZ889078.2388-NODE-2388-length-13422-cov-51.463305_pt1 | contig 13422 bp, 11 predicted proteins | sample MGYA00521266_ERZ889078 | MGnify/ENA primary metagenome ERZ889078 (study PRJEB32303, sample SAMEA104408618) | aquatic metagenome | biome: Brackish water; feature: Pelagic; material: water | place: Baltic Sea | collected 2014-06-16T06:34:00 | depth 76,534 m ...
CTTGTAGAAACTGTCTGGCGTTTTCCGCCTATAGCCAAGCCTTCCTCTTCTTTAAATATCTCTATAGCTTTTGCAAGATTCTCAAGATTATCAAGCGGTTCACCCATACCCATATAGACTATATTTATTTTACGATTATGTTTATGTTCATTGTCTCGTTTTAGTGTAACAACTTGAGCTACTATTTCACCGGTTGTTAAATCCCTTGTAAAGCCACCCTTTGCCGTTAAACAAAATGTGCACCCTACTTTGCATCCAACTTGTGTTGAAACACATATAGTGTATTTAGCTTCTTGGATCACTTCACCATTCTCATCAAGTTGGGTGTCTTTCATTTTCAACCAAACAGCTTCCATTGTTTTTCCATCTTGGAGTTCTAAAAGATATTTTATAGTTCCATCAGTAGATATTTCTTTTTTAGCAATTTTAAGAGGATTGACTATATATTTTTTAGAAAGTTCTTCCTTTAGAGATTTAGGAATATTTTTCATAGCATCAAAATCTTCTGCATATTGGTGATACAACCAAGCAAAAATTTGCTTTGCGCGGAATGAAGGTTTAACTATTTGTGTGAGTTCTTTTTGGGTGAAGTCTAAAAGTGAAGGTTTAATATCTATCATTTAGCAGTTAATTCCTTGATCCTTTGTTTCACGTGAAACACTAAAAGCTCTTTCGCCTTTTCATGATTTTTTAAAAAATCTTCATGAGCATTTACATCGGTGAAGTTTGTCACACAAAAAACTCCGCCAGCTGGAATATTGAATTCCTGTGCAATTTTCAGAACTGCAAAAAACTCCATGTTTTCAAGACCGACACCAAACTTTAAAAAGTTTTTTGCAAGCTCTTGGTTTGTAGAAATATAGTTTGATGAATTTACTACTACATCTTTCTTATCTGTTTCATTTGTTGTGACTACATTGTCTAGTGGAGTATAAGCATCATTGCTTAAAAAAGCCAGTTCTATATTTGAAGCAGTTTTAGATTCTACGATGTCAAATATTTTATGATCTCCGTAGCTCCCTGCACTTCCAACAAAAAGTAAAAACTCAGGTTTATCAAATAAACAGAGTCGAGTTAAGTTCATAGCTGTTTCTATGAGTCCAACACCCATTGGTTGGGCAAAGTTGAATGTTTCGTTATTTCCAGCGCAAATTATCATTATTGTGGTTCTCTCTTTTTATTATATTTCTGCATTACTCGGTATTTTAACTTTAGTGCTTTAAATGTTTCAGATGAAACATTTTGCTCTTTTAAATTCGAACTGCTACACCGTTATCTTGCAGATAATGTTTTAAATCCATAATGTCTATCTCTTTGTAGTGGAAGATGCTTGCAGCAAGTGCCGCATCAGCTCCACAAAGAAATGCTTCTTTTATATGTGCCATTGTACCTGCTCCACCTGATGCAATTACGGGTACATTCACAGCACGTGAAATTTGCTCTGTAATATTAAGCTCAAACCCTGCCTTGGTTCCATCTGCATCCATTGAAGTTAAAAGTATTTCACCACAACCTCGATCAACCACTTCTTTTGCCCATTCTACAGCATCAAGACCGGTATCGACTCTGCCACCATTTAGAAAAACATGGTATTTATCCCCTGCTCTTTTTACATCTATTGCAGTTACGATGCATTGAGAGCCAAATCGTTTTGCACCTTCATTTATTAGTTCAGGTCTTTTAATCGCTGAAGAGTTTACACTCACTTTGTCGCAACCCACATTTAATAATTTGTAAATATCTTCAAGTTTTCTTATCCCGCCACCGACAGTTAAGGGTATAAATATCTCACGTGCAACTTGAGCCACAATGTCAACAATGGTGTCACGATTGTCAGATGAAGCAGTTATGTCTAAAAATGTAAGTTCATCAGCACCTTCATCATTGTAACGGCGTGCTACTTCAACAGGGTCTCCTGCATCTTTTAAACCTACAAAGTTAACACCTTTAACAACACGTCCATCTTTTACATCAAGACACGGAATGATTCTTTTTGCGAAATAATTCATCAGAAGGTATACCTTATATATATGTAATGCAATTATACACATTTACGCTTATGAAAAGTTTTCTTATTCCAATATGAAACATAAATTATTTTTTAAGATATTAAGAATGTATCTTTGTCTATTGAATATAAAAAGTGATATACTCATATACTATAATTTCATAAGGTGTAAAAATGAACAAAGAGTTAATTGAAGAGATAGAACAGATTCCAATGCTTCCAGAATCAATTTTAAAAGTTGAAAAAGTATACGCAGATGTTGATAGCTCTATAGCAGATATGACAGCAGCATTGTCGAGTGATCCTGTAATTGTTGCAAATATATTAAAAATAGCAAATTCACCAATGTATGGTTTTTCTCAAGAGATTAAAGATATAGGTCGAGCGGTTTCATTGTTTGGAAAAGATGCAGTTCGTGCATTTGCGCTTAATATTGCTGCAAACGAATGTGTACCAATTAATGTTGGTCCCTATCAAATAACAACAGGCGGGTATATTAAAAAAGCACATACTCAAAATGCTTTAATTATCAACTGGGTTAGTAAAATTGATAGATCTGCTTTAGGACTTTTAGCTCCAGCTTCTTTTCTTTTGGATATTGGAAAAGTTCTTATTTCTCAGTACTTGGTTAACCATCAATTAGATACTGATTTTAAAGTAGCATTAAGTAAAATTTCAAGCTTTGAAGAATGTGAAAAAGGTGTTTGTGGAAGTCAGTCTTATGATGTTGCTGCGACAATTTTTCATAATTGGAACTTTGATGCTGATCTTGTTCATTTAGTACGTTACTGTAATGATCCTGAAGATGCTATAGATGAAGAAACTAAGAGTTTGGCGAAATATTTAAAAGTTGCAAAAACAGCAGTTGATTTTAATGGTGAACTAACAAAAGAAAATCTTCAAGAGGCTTATGATTTAATCGAAGAATTTAACTTAGACCGTAATACATTTGATGCAGCAGTTGAAAAAATACACTTAGCAGCATAAGTTTTTTAAATAGTCATTATATTTATTGAGTCTATTTATCAGAAACTATCTCAGAAATGTGATATTACGCTTAATTATATTTGAATAATAGATATTAAGTGCTTGTCAGTAATTGATTTGTAATTATTTTTTGATAATATTCCGAAAATTAATAAAATCGGAAAATTAAAAAATGAAATTATATAGCGTGTTGCTTAGTATATCTTTGGTTGCAGTACTTAATGCTGGGGAAACTAGTATAGAAAAATATACTCAATTAAGAAATGAATCAAACATTCTCAAAATAGAAGAATATAGAAATTTGCTCTTGCAACAAAGAAATGTTAATCAAGAGCTACGTGATAAAAGATTAAAAGCTTTATATGCAAGAATGGAAAATAATAAAACTCCTTATAGATAGCCTTTAGGCTATTGCTTCCTATTTTAAAAGTATAATGAAACATCAAATATGCCTTACTTTAGCAATACAAAAATGTACTTAGGGGGACTAAATATAAAATTTCTTTTTCTTATTGTCTAAATATAAGCAAAATTACTATAAACTATCCTTTATGAAAAAAGAAAGTGTTGTAGCGAAGAAAAAGTTTGGACAAAACTTTCTAAAAGATCAGACTGTTTTACAAAAAATCGTCCAAGCGATGCCCAAAAACGATAATAAAATCGTAGAAATTGGGCCTGGCTTAGGTGATTTAACTAAATATTTAGTAGATGTCAAAAGTGTAGAAGCTTTTGAGGTCGATACCGATTTGTGTAAACTGTTACAAAGTGAATTTAAAGAAGAGATTACTACCAAGCGACTTCACATTCATTGTGGGGATGTTCTCCAAGCTTGGAAGAGTACTTTAGTTGACGAAGCGTACGATTTAGTGGCGAATTTGCCTTACTACATCGCTACAAATATAATCCTAAAAGCGCTCGCAGATCCAATGTGTAAAAATATACTTGTAATGGTACAGCTAGAAGTCGCAGAAAAATTTTGTGCGGAAGTAGGTCAAAAAGTGTTTGGATCTTTGGGAATAATAACTCAAAGTGTAGGTAATGCACACATAGTTGTGAAAGTTCCCCCAACTGCTTTTGAACCACCTCCAAAGATTGATTCTGCAGTATTTTTGATTACTAAAGATAAAGATAGAGCAGATAAAGATTTCGAAGATATGCTAAGAGTTGCATTTAGTCAACCTCGAAAAACTCTTATGAAAAATCTATCTTCAAAGTATGAAAAAAGTGAACTACTTTTAGCTTTTGACTCTCTTGAGCTTATGCAAACGTTACGTCCTCATCAAGTTTCGACTGATGACTATCACCAACTCTATAAAAAAATAAAATAATATTCAGGAGTTTGGATGGAAGAAGAAAACAAAGAGGCTAGCGAGAGCAGACCCGACAATGGAAATAAAAAGCCACAACATGCTAATGGAAATAGAAAGCCTAACCCAAATCAAAATAAACCACAAGATGAGAAACCTGCAGCAAATAAGCCTAACCCAAATAAAAATAAAAACCGCAATCGTCAGAGTAAGCAACCTACCCCAGTAGATGAAAACTTAAAAACATTTGTTACTAAAAATCAAGAAGCACATAAGCAAAGACTTAATCCTCATTACAAATTAGATTTAAACTCTAATGCTAAGATCCGTGTTACACCACTTGGTGGACTTGGCGAAATTGGTGGAAATATAATGGTCATCGAGACAGAAAAAGAAGCAATTCTTATTGATGTTGGTATGAGTTTTCCAGATTCAGATATGCACGGTGTTGATATTTTAGTGCCTGATTTTTCTTACATACGTGAAATCAAACATAAAATCGTCGGTGTAGTGATTACGCATGCTCATGAAGATCATATCGGTGCAATGCCATATCTTTATAAAGAGATGCAGTTTCCTATTTTTGGTACATCACTTCCTTTAGCCATGATTGGGAATAAATTTGATGAGCATCATATGAAAGAACATAGAAAATTCTTCAATCCGATTGTAAAAAGAGACTTAGTTCAAATTGGTAATGACTTTCAAGTAGAGTGGATGCATATGACGCACTCTATTATTGATTCTTCATCTGTTGCAATCACTACCGATGCTGGTACTATTATTCACACAGGTGACTTTAAAATTGATTATACTCCCGTAGATGGATACACAGCAGACCTTCACCGTTTAGCACACTATGGAGATAAAGGTGTTCTTTGTCTTTTAAGTGATTCTACTAACTCATACAACACTACCCCAACAGGTTCTGAGTTAAGTGTAGCTCCAGCACTTGATCGTATATTTGCTAAGGCAGAAGGGCGTATTTTACTTTCAACATTTAGCTCAAATATTCACCGCGTACAACAAGCTATTCAGTATGGAATTAAATATGGACGTAAAATCTGTGTTATTGGTCGTTCTATGGAGAGAAATATAGAAATTGCAATGCAGTATGACTATGTTAAATTTAATAAAAATATTTTTATTGATGCGGATGAAGTATCTCGTCTCAACGATAAAGAGGTCCTTATTGTTACAACTGGTTCTCAAGGTGAAGCCAATTCTGCTCTATTTAGAATGAGTATTGGTGAACATAGACATGTTAAGATTAAGCCGACAGATTTAATCGTTTTATCTTCTCGTGCTATTCCTGGTAATGAGGGAAGTATCTCTGGAATGTTAAATCATCTGCAACGTGCTGGTGCAAGTGTATCACACGATAAAGATATTCACGTTTCAGGTCACGCTTCTATGGAAGAGCAAAAACTTATGTTACGTTTAGTAAATCCTAAGTTTTTCTTACCAATCCATGGTGAATACAACCATGTTATGAAGCATCGTGAAACAGGTATGATGTGTGGAGTTCCTGAGAGAAATATTCTTCTTATGACAGATGGTGAACAAATTGAAATTGCACCAAAATATATGAGAAAAGTGAAAACTGTTAAAACCGGTAAAACATATATAGATAACCAAAATAATCATAAAATTGATGATGACATCGTTTTAGATCGTCAAAAACTGGCAACGGATGGAATTGTTATGATGGTTGTTCAGGTTGATGGTAAGCATTCTAAAATGCAAGCCAAACCACAAGTTACAACATTTGGTATAGTTCCAGATAAGCAAGATAAAGCTTTTGCTAAAGAGATGGAAGATGTTGTAGAGCACTTTTTACTTCACCTAAAAGATGGAATGATTGAAAACTCAAGAGCATTGGAAAATGATCTTCGTCAGATTGTTAGAAAACACATCTTTAGAAAAATGAAAAAATACCCACTGATTGTTCCTCACGTTTTAGTGTCTTAGGGAAGAAAAAGAGCTTATTGTGAATAAAGATATTGAATTTGAAAATGCAGTGAAAAGTATGATGCTTCATGTTGGGGAAAATCCCGAGCGTGAAGGTTTACAAGATACTCCAAAGCGCGTTAGAAAAGCCTATGAATTTATTTATGGCGGTTACAAAGAAAACCCTAAAGAGATTCTTGAAAAAGCACTTTTCACCACTACAAATGATGAGATGGTTCTTGTTAAAGATATTGAATTTTATTCTACCTGTGAGCATCATCTCCTTCCCATTATTGGACGTGTGCATGTTGCATATATTCCAGATGGAAAAGTAGTTGGACTTTCAAAAATTCCTCGTGTAGTAAATGTTTTTGCACGTCGTATGCAGATTCAAGAGCAACTTACAGAGCAAATTGCAGATGCTATTATGGATACTGTCCAGCCTAAGGGTGTTGCAGTTGTTATCCAAGCCAGACATATGTGTATGGAGATGCGCGGAGTTGAGAAGATAAATTCAACAACGACATCCTCAGCATTACGAGGACTCTTTAAAAAAGATGAAAAAACTAGAGCTGAATTTTTTTCTTTAATAAATTCACCGACTGGTTCACGCTACTAAGGCATAGATACTATGCCTTTTACATCACTCAAAGAAAAACTCTCTTCACAAAACTATTCTATCTCTTTTGGTGAAATCATCAAAATCAATGCTACTGTCATTACTGCAAGCGGACTTAAAGTCAGTATTGGAGATATGGTGAAGATGATCTCTGATGATACTGCTCAAGAGAGTATGGGGATGGTTACAGAGATTGATGGACGTATATTTTACATAACCCCTTTTAGTTTTGTGGAGGGTTTTTGTTCTGGAGACAAGGTATTCCTTGATTCCACGGGTATGAATATTCCGGTAGGAGATTCTTTACTTGGTCGCGTTGTAGATCCATTTATGAACCCAATAGATGGCAAAGGCAATATCAACAACTCTAAACTTGCCCCCATAATTAAAGCCCCTATAGCTGCCATGAAAAGAGGAATGATTGATGAAGTTTTCAGTGTGGGTGTGAAAACTATTGATGCACTCTTGACTTGCGGAAAAGGACAAAAACTTGGAATTTTTGCAGGGAGTGGAGTTGGTAAATCTACTCTTATGGGGATGATCGTTCGAGGCTCTCAAGCACCTATAAAAGTGGTAGCACTTATTGGTGAAAGGGGCAGGGAAGTTCCGGAGTTTATTGAGAAAAATCTTGCTGGAAATCTTGAAAATACGGTAATTATTGTTGCAACCTCGGATGATTCACCGCTTATGAGAAAGTATGGTGCTTTTGCGGCTATGAGCGTTGCAGAACACTTTAAAGATAAAGGTTTGGATGTTCTTTTCATTATGGATTCCGTAACACGTTTTGCTATGGCACAACGCGAAATAGGGCTGGCACTTGGTGAACCTCCCACATCAAAAGGCTATCCACCATCTTCACTTACTCTTTTACCACAACTTATGGAGCGTGCTGGAAAAGAAGAAGGAAAGGGTTCTATTACTGCATTCTTCACTGTTTTGATAGAAGGGGATGATATGAGTGATCCAATTGCCGATCAATCACGTTCTATTTTAGATGGCCATATTGTGCTCTCTCGAGAACTCACAGATTTTGGAGTTTATCCTCCTGTTCATGTATTAAACTCGGCTTCTAGGGTAATGAATGACATTATAACAAGTGAACATATGCAGGCAGTTAGAAAATTTAGAAGACTTTATACGCTTTTAAAAGAAAATGAGGTTTTAATTAGAATTGGCGCATATACAAAGGGGAGTGATCCTGAGTTAGATGAGGCGATTAATAAAAAAGAAGCCATGTATGCATTTATGTCGCAAAACTCTGAACTTCAAAGTGATTATGATGAAACAATTCTTAATTTCAGCTCACTAATGAGCGCTAAATAAAGGCTAACTTCCCATAATCTCTTGTGAATGAATCCATTTGTCCCTATCTTCTCTATTGTTTACATCATGTGTAAGGGCCAATTTTATTTTGGAGGCACTTTCGTATGTTTTCATAATATATTTTATTTCATTGTCTAGACCAAAAATATCTATGTAAGAATAGATGATAAACTCTGCTTTTTTATAGCTTTGTAGACCTATATGAGCTTTTATTTTCGTATGAAAAGCAAGCCTAAAAAGATCTCCGATCTTGTCCCTTCGTGTATTTAAACTTATGAGTTCTCCAAGTTTTTCTTTTATCTCTCTCGCATTTCCCTTGATTGCAAAAGCTTCGCAGGCATGAATGATTTTAAACCAATGCGTTTGCAGGAGTTCACCGAGTTGCGTTGTGTTTAAAAAGGAGTTATTATCGATGATTTCATAACATTGGATAAAGTCATTCACCTCATAAGCATCTTGGAGTTTCTTAAGAGCACGGCATTCCTCTTTTTGCTGTGTTACACGTTCTTCTATTGAGTGAATATTTTGTAGTTTAGAGAGCTTTACAACAGCTTTATTTAGGTCACATGCATCAATATGTTTTTGCACATGCGCAAGCTCTTTATTCATAGCATCTTCAATAGTATGATACTCAGCAAGAAGTGTAAAAATAGGGTTAGAACTAGCAAGAGAATGGATTATTCTATAATCTTTGGCGTTAAGGGCTTGATAAAACTTTATAAGTTCATCATTATGTTTGAGTATAAGTTTAATATAGGGTCTTTTTTCTAAAACAGTTGCAAAAGAACTTAAGAGTGTTGTTGCATTCTCAAGACGTCCATGTGCAATTTGTCTTTGAGCATTGTCGCATGTCTCCTTCCAATATTCTTCCATTTTTGCGTATTGAAATGTTTGTGTGAGTGCTGGAAACTTCGCTGCCATAGCATAAGCAAGAGTATATTTTTTTTCAATATAGAGTGATTTAAATCTCGGATAATTCTCAAATGCCTTATAAAGAAGATCTATAGCATCTTTTTTTGCATCAACATATTTAAAGCTTTGAGTGATTTTGAGTGCGATATCTTTATTCCCTTTTATAAGAGCATTTAAGGCTTGGGTATACACTTTTTTATACGCTATCTCAAGGACTTTAAATTCTTTAGTACTAAGGAGCAGGGGGTCTTTTTTGACTAAATCGTAAGCCTTTGAGAGTTCATTTGAGATTATAAATGATTTGAGTTTTGCAGTTGTAGGAAGGTCTATTTTTTCTATTGAGTTATGCTCAAGTGTAGCGATTAGTGTGTTTTCATCTAGGATTTCTAAATAGGTAACTATATCTTCAAACTCTACATATTTTGTATGTAAAAGCTTAAGCGAAGTTGCATCATACACTGCTATATTTTTTGTCCCACCAATAATCATTAGATATTGAGGGTTAGGCATAAGAAGTATTTGACTTACCTTTGTCAAACCTGTATCTATTTTTTTTATTAATTGAGCATTTTTTGTAGAGTTTAAATATATTCTTCCTAAAGAATCGCTACTAAGCAGTTGCGTATCATTCAAAAAACACATAGACGTAATGCGTGAAGCTCCATCATTTTGGATGATGATTTTATTTGCACGAGAATGAAGGTTTATGGTAAATATAGTACCGTTATTCCCCCCGCAGGCCATAATATTTTTATGAAAGGCAAATGAACTAATTGTAGAAGCTTTACTTTGTCTCTTTAACTGGACTTGTTCAAAAGAATAAAGACGTCCTATCAATGAAGATCCATCATATCTGTACTGAAAAACTCTTCCACTTTGCGTTGCTGCGATGATGTATTTAGAATCTAAATCAAAGCTTAGTTTTTGAATTACTTCACCATCTGCTTTTATCGTTTTTAAAACGATTTTACTTGGCATATGAAGGATGAAAATATATGAATCTTTGGTAAAAGCCATAAATTCTGCATTTGGACTAAAGCAAATCGCTGCTGTTTGTGAATTGAGATGTTCATGAGAAATACTTGCTTTATTTTCACAGTCATGGGAAGAAAAGAGCCTTACTCCATGCTGGAGCGTAGCAATAGCGATAAGATTGTTATCTAATTTTTTTACTTCTTGTATTTTAGAACGTGTTCGTAAGCAGTGTGATGTTTCAAGCATGGTAGACCTAGTTAATTTTATTATTTTAATTATATGAAAAAAAAGTAGTACAAACGCTGAAGATTGAGAGAAGGAGGGTGATTAATCACATCAAAAGATGTGATTAAATTAACAAGCTGGAATGTTACCGCTGTCACTCCCGAATGTGAAACAAAAGTCATAATAATGCTCAAGATATTTATCTTTAAAAGCATCTGCAGGTGCTGCAGGACAGATTTTTTGAAGCTCAGCAGCAATACCATCTTTTCCAATAGCTTGCCACTCAGCTTGAGTGTGTTTACCAGCTAATGCTGCTCCACTAATTCCACAAGGACTTTTTAACTTTTTAGTAAAGTATTTTTGACCTTTATCTGCGTCTGCACTAGCGGCTGTTGATCCTATAGCTAAAAGCAATGTTGCAGCAAGTGCAATTTTTGCGATGTTTTTCATGTATTCTCCTTAAATTAATAGTTGTATTCTACCCTATAATTGTGTAATAAAAGTGTTATAGTAAAATAAATTTATATTATTTATCACAAATGTTACTTTTAACTAAAATAAAAGATTTAAATTTTAGTTTATGCGTCAGATATACTTAGGAATCAAAATTAAATAAAACCGTATTCTATCTCGTTCTTTTATTCCTATTCAAACGATTTTAATCGTCGCGTAGCTAAGGCTATGCTCCTCATAAAACAGTTTGAATAGAAAAAAAATAACATTGTTATAATTACGGATTTATTTAATTTTGATTCCTTAGCATCTTAAACATATATTTTATTCACCAAAAGCTGGGCAGAGACTTTTTTGTTGAATTCATTTTTGGCAACGGTATAACTACAGGTAATTTTTCTTGACTCAGGCATTTCATACACAGTTCGAAAAGCTATAAGTTCTAAGGTTTTTCTTTCATGCGGATTTTGTCGAATTTCAATTCTTGAATGTGATTTATCTTGTCCCATCAGTTTTATGCTAACAACTTCAGCCTCTTGGATTAAAAATCTAGGGCGAAGATTAGCTTCACCATAAGGCTCAAACTGTTCTAATAAACTTAGTAACTCTAAGTCGATTTCTTCAGTTTGTAAGATACCTGAAATAGATTCTTTTGGTAAAAAATCATCTCTATTTAGCTTGGAAGCGCTTCTGTTTATGCTTTTGGTGAAGTCTTCTATATTTTCTTCCAACAAGCCTAAACCAGCAGCCATTGTGTGTCCTCCAAACTTTGTTAACAAGTGTTCACATGACTTTATGAGCTTATATATATTCACTTCACCAATACTTCTCGCACTTCCTTTAGCAATACCATTTTGAATGCTTAAAACGATAGCAGGTTTTGCAAACTTATCGACTAATCTCGCAGCAACAATCCCAACAACACCCTCATGCCAACCATCACCCGCGACGACTATGACATCTGCATCTGCATCAACAGAGGCGATAGCAAGTTTTGTACACTCTGCTTCTGTTTCTTTACGCAAGTCATTTAATTGTCCAAGTAGCTCAAACTGTTTATACGCAGTATGTGTATCTTTTGCTGTATAAAATTCAAGAGCAATACTAGCATCTTCTAATCTTCCTGCGGAGTTTATACGTGGAGCTATAACAAAGGCTATATCTTCTGAACTAATAACAGACTTATTAAGAAAGTCCCTTATAGCGATAGAAGATGGACGCTGTGAAGTCATTAAAACTTTTAGTCCTTCTTTAACAAGAGTTCTGTTGATGTTTATAAGAGGCATGATGTCAGCTATTATAGCTATAGCTAAGATATCTAAAAACTGTTTCATATTAATGAATAAGCCAAGCTCTTTCTTTACCAATGCGAGTAAAAGCCATGCAACTTGCGCGCCACAAATCTCTTTAAAAGGGTAGGTGCAAGTATCTAGTTTTGGATCAACAATAAATAGAGCATCCGGCAAGTTTTCTGATGGAGTATGATGGTCTGTAATGATGAGGTCAATACCTTTTTCTTTACAAATTGCAGCAGCTCCAAGAGCAGCTATGCCATTGTCGACAGTAATAACTAAGTCGGCATCAATTCTCTTTAGGACATTGGGTGAAACACCATAGCCATCACGAAAACGATTTGGAATGATTGCCTCAAGAGGATAAGGAATTTGTCTGAAAAAATCAACCATAATGGCAGTAGAACTCACTCCATCCACATCATAATCACCAACTAAAGTAATTCTTTCTTTGTTGCGAATCGCATTAGCTATACGCTTTGCTGCCTCGGGAGCGTTTTGTAAGAGTTCAGGACTCGGGATTTCTGAGAGTTTTTTTTCTTCACCATCAAAGCGTGAAGAAAGTAGCTCATAAAGAGCTGACTTATCTAAATTTGTGTAATTATTCTGCACTCAATGATGCTTTAACAAATGCAAGAATAGCAGGATTTGGAGTTTGAAGACGTGATGTGAATTCTGGGTGAAATTGTACACCTAAGAACCAAGGGTGACCTTTTATTTCTACTGTTTCGATAAGACCATTGCTTTCACCAGTAACAATCATACCTGCGTCTTCAAGTTCTTGTCTGTATGCTGGATTTGCTTCATAACGATGACGGTGTCTCTCGTGAATTGTTACTTCACCGTTATAAGCTTCACGTAAAAGAGAACCTTTTTTTGTATCACAAGGGTATTCGCCAAGACGTAATGTTCCACCCATTGGAGATTTGTGTGTACGAAGTTGTGTCCCGCCACTTTGATCTAAAAAGTTATCTATAAGATAAACCATTGGATGCGGTGTATTTTCATCAAATTCTATAGAATTTGCACCCTCTAATCCAAGTACATTTCTAGCATACTCAACAAGTGTTAGTTGCATCCCAAGACATATTCCAAGATAAGGGACTTTATTTTCTCTAGCATATTTGATAGCTTCGATTTTACCTTCAACACCACGGTTACCAAAACCACCAGCAACCAATACAGAATCACAATCGCCAAGTAATGCTTCTGCGCCACGTTCTTCTATTTCTTCAGAATCAACCCAGCAAATTTCAACTCTCGTATCAAGATGTGCCCCACAATGGATAAGTGATTCTGTAAGAGATTTATAGGCCTCTTTAAGTTCAAGATATTTACCAACAAATCCAACCACTGTTCTAAATTTTGGCT
>ERZ889078.2389-NODE-2389-length-13416-cov-20.487239_pt1 | contig 13416 bp, 15 predicted proteins | sample MGYA00521266_ERZ889078 | MGnify/ENA primary metagenome ERZ889078 (study PRJEB32303, sample SAMEA104408618) | aquatic metagenome | biome: Brackish water; feature: Pelagic; material: water | place: Baltic Sea | collected 2014-06-16T06:34:00 | depth 76,534 m ...
CCGTTGATGGCGTTTTGCAAAACGTCATAACGCAACTAGACGCTTTTGCAAAGGGCTTAATCGAAGCTACAAATAACCTTTACTCCGCAAGTTCCACTACAAGTATGGAGTCCAATGATACAAGCGTGGATTTGTCCAATAGGTCCTTAGTCGCGTCTGACATGAATATTAAAGAGGGTTCTTTTGATATGATTGTTTATGATTTGGATGGTAATGAAGTAGCAAGAAGAAATATTAAGATAGACATCGGAACAACCATGAGTGGCGCTCAGCGTACAAATTCGATTCAAGGTCAAATAGAAAATAATCAACAAGATGATAATAATGATGGGAACGCCAATAACAATATAGATGATTATATTCATTTCAATTATAATACAGCCACTGATGGCGCGCAGAGACTTAACCTTACCATGGATTCTCTCTCCGCGTCTCAAGGTTATACGTTTGCCATAGAAGACACTCTTCCAGATGGCGGTTTTACGTCAGGTAGTAATTTTGCCGGCGCGTTGGGACTTCACAAATACTTCGAGGGCGATAGTGCGAGAAATATACAATTGGCTTACAATTTGAGGGATAATCCTACCAATATATCCGCAGGATATTCTGGAACGACAGGTGACAATAGACAGGCTTTGGATATGGTTCAGCAACAATTTGAATCTTATGGTTTTCATGTGGGAGCTAAAACTTATGACACGACCGTGTACGGAATGTTTGATTTAACGGCGACATACGTTGGCGTAAATACAAATGCCGCGATACTCAAAAATGAAACGGTTTCGACTCAGTTTAACGCTACGGAATTAGAGTACTTTAGCGTGTCTAAAGTTAACGTTGACGAAGAGATGACTAATTTGATTAAGTATCAGACTTCTTATGGCGCCGCCGCAAAACTTATTACAACCATTGATCAAATGATGCAGACTCTTTTAGGTATTAAACAGTAATTCAAATGCCAATAGCGAGTATTCTTTTATTATTTTTTTTATTTCTTTTTTCTTTTTTTGGAGCGTATTTTTATAACGTTGACGCCTACGCTCTTTACAGCGACGCAATTCTTCTTCAACCCTCAAGCATGCATATTCTTGGAACGGATAGACTCGGAAGAGACGTTCTCGCAAGACTTATGGAAGGTGGAAAAGTTTCACTGATAATAGGCGTTGGAAGCGCGTTTATAGCCTCTTTCGTAGGTCTGATTCTTGGCGCTACCGCTGGTTATTTTAAAGGTAATATTGATAAAGCTTTTGTAATCATGGTTGATTTGTTTTTAACGTTTCCAACTTTTTTTTTACTGTTGGCGTTGGTGAGTTACGTAAACGCTTCCTCTTTGGTTCTGATAATTATAATCTCCATAACGGGATGGATGACCACCGCGAGGTTGGTCAGGGCTGAAAGTTTTAAAATAACGTCGCAACCATTCATTAAAATATTGAACATAGCGAAGGTGAGCAAAAGCAAGATAATATTCAAATATTACGCGCCAATCTTGGCCCCCATATATTTCGTCAGTTTTACTTTTGGGGTGGGTGGCGCGATATTGGCCGAATCGGGACTGAGCTTTTTAGGGCTTGGCATCGTAGCCCCGCAAATGAGTTGGGGAACAATTTTAAGTGGAGGAAAAGACGTGGTTGAAATAGCGTGGTGGGTCAGTTTCTTCCCAGGTCTTATGATTTTTCTAGTAACCTTTTCCCTTATAAACATATCGAACTATCTACAGCGGATTACAAATCAAAAACAGGTTCAGGGGTTTTAAACTCGTTCAACGTAGACGCTCCAAAGCTCGAGCTTTGGAGCGAGAGAAAATAGAAGGAGAAATTTACATCTCCAAATAAGGTTTTAAAACTTCAGGTATGTCTATGCTTCCGTCTTTGTTTTGATTGTTTTCCATGATGGCCACCAATGTTCTACCAACAGCTAAAGAAGAGCCGTTGAGCGTGTTGACGAAGCTGTTTTTATTTCCATCTTTGTAACGGATTTTCGCGCGTCTCGCTTGAAAGTCTCTCGTGTTGGAGATGGAAGAGATTTCGCGGTACGTGTTTTGTCCCGGCAACCAAACTTCAATATCTACGGTTTTAGCGGCTCCAAAACCTAAGTCTCCGGTACATAGTTGAACCAAGCGGTGAGGTAATTCCAAGGCCGTCAATATATCCGACGCGCACTCTATCATGTCGTTGAAAATCGCGTCGCTCGTTTCAGATTGCGTTATGCAGACCAACTCTACTTTATGAAACTGATGTTGTCTTATCATCCCGCGAGTGTCTCGACCAGCCGCTCCCGCTTCTTTTCTGTAGCATGAAGTGTATCCCGTCATTTTGATTGGAAGATTCTCGTAAGGTATTATTTCGTCTTGAAACAAATTTGTTAGAGGGACTTCCGCCGTCGGTATAAGAAACATCTCTTGTCCCTCTATTTTGTATAAATCATTTTCAAATTTTGGAAGTTGTCCCGTTCCTTCAAGCGCTTTTCTATTGACCATATGTGGCACGCTGACTTCATTGTAACCTCTCTTTTCGTTGAAGTTAAGCATAAAGTTTATGAGCGCTCGTTCGAGTTTCGCTCCCATGTCAAAAGAGACGCTGAAACGACTTCCCGAGAGTTTCGCTCCGCGTTCGAAGTCTATCCAGCCATTTTGTTCCGCCAATTCCCAATGCTCTTTTGGGCTAAAAGTAAACTCTTTTGGCGTCAAAACTTTTTTTATCTCGACGTTGTCGTTTTCATCGGCGCCATCTGGAACGTCGTCGTCAGGTATGTTTGGAATCGCCATCGCTATGTTTTCAAGCTCTTCTTGTTTTTCTCTTTGAATGTCGAGGGCTTTCGCGATTTCAATCTTGTTGGCGTCCACTTTCGCTTTTAGCTCGCTGACGTCTTTGCCTTCTCTCTTATATGCGCCAAACTCTTTGCTCATGGCGTTTTGCAGGGCTTGAAGCGTTTCAAAATCCACTTTCGCGACTTTTAATTCTTCGCTTTTATTTTTTAAATTCTCCAAAAGCGCGGCGTCTACGCCTTTTCTCATAAGCTTCGCGCTAACGCCATCAAAATTTTTTTGTAGTAGTTTTAAATCTATCATATTTTTCCTTTGTTATACTAATATGTCTTTAGCTATTTGAAATTGGTTCGCCGTCATAAGGTGAATTTTTGGATGAAGAACTTTCAACTCTTCAAAGAGGTTTTTACTAAGTTCAAAGCCGACTTTGTACTCTTCTTGCGGACCTCTGTCATGCGCTACTCTTAACGCTTCTATCCACTTTGCTGGAACGTTTATTCCCGGAACGTGAGCGGACAAAAATTGCGCGGTTCTAAGTTTTGTAATGGGAAAAACTCCAAAAATAATCTCACCTTTTTTTTGCTCGGAACAACACTCTCTGTTTGCGTTTTCTTTTAATTCTAGTAAAAGTTTCGCGTTTTCCAAATCATACACCGGCTGAGTTATGATGCCCAAAGCTCCATGTTTGATTTTTTTTTGTATCTTCTTTTCAAGCGTTTTGGGATTTTTAGCGTAAGAGTTTACAACGGCAAAAGGGAAGATTTGTCGAGGCTTGTGTCCCAAAGGTTTTCCCGCGTAGTTCATGCCGGAGTTAAAGGCGGATATAATGTCTAGAAGAAGGGAACTGTCCGCTTCAAAAACGCCTTTGGTGTGAGGTTGGTCGGACATGGTCGCAGGATCGCCCGTAAGAGCCAAAATCGTTCTAACGTCGACCTCGTTCGCGCCCAAAAGGTCGGACTGCAACGCTATCTTGTTTCTGTCTCTCATGCTCATAGTCGCCAAAACTGGTTTGTTAAACCTGTCTTGCAACATTTTTGCCGCGAAGAGCGAGTTGTATTTTAGTTTTGCCAGTGGATTGTCGGTCGTGGAGAACGCGTCCACGTATTTGTCTAGTTCAAGTTCCGCTATTCTTTCTACGATAGGCGAAAAGAGGGGAGAGTGAGACGGAGTGGTTTCGAGAGTGATATACGTGCCGTTATTTAATTTTTCTATGAGTGTATCAAACAAATAAAGTCCTAGTTAGTTATAATGTCGCAATTATAACAAAAGAGAGACGATATAATGTTAAAACTAGCAGTTTTTGATTTTGATTCCACCTTAATGGATGGGGAGACTATAGATTTTTTTGCCCAAGAACTTGGAATCGGTGAAGAAGTGGCGAAAATCACGGAAGAGGCCATGAGCGGAAGATTGGATTTTTTTGAATCTTTACAGCAAAGGGTGGGGCTTTTAAAAGGTCTTGACTTTAGCGTTGTGCAGAAGATAAGCCAAAATTTGCCTTACATGAATGGCGCGAAAGAGACGATAGCCGAGCTCAAAAACAGAGGTATTAAAGTAGTCTGTTTTAGTGGTGGTTTTAGAACCGCGACCGGACATGCCAAAGATATTTTGGGTTATGACGCGGATTTTTCAAACGTGCTTCATTCAAAAGATGGAAAACTGACGGGACTTGTAGGCGGCGACATGATGTTCTCTCACTCAAAAGGCGACATGTTGGCGCGATTGCAAAAGTTGCTTGGAGTGAGTGAAGAAGAAACGTTAGTGTGTGGCGATGGCGCGAATGATTTAAGCATGTTCGCCCATGCGGGAACAAGGGTGGCGTTTTGCGCTAGAGAAATTTTAGAAAAAGAGGCGAACGTAGTCATAAAGACTAAAGATTTGACCAAAATATTGGAGAAAATATAAATGTTAGATAGTACAGTTTGGAGACAATACCACCAAGAGAACGATTTTAGAGAAAAACTGAGTGAATTTTGTAGAATGGATTTGTTAGAAATAATCGCTGACGAGAAAGAACTATACGGCGTTTTAAAGGCTAAACTCACAAAAAAAGAGTTAAAGCTTTTTGCCATGGATACGGCTGATATTGACGATGAAACAATCAAAAAAGATTTTTCTTACAGCGACGAAGAGCTGGCGCAAGCGAAGTTTAAACTATATAAAAAATTAAAGCAAGATAAAATTAGATTAGAGTTTAAAGAGAGCGCGACGGATTATTAAGTAATTGAGGGTGAAGTCACCCTCAATTACTTAATTTCAATCACTTTGGAAATTGGCTTGTCAGCTTCCTTTTTTTCTATGATCACAGTTAATATCCCATTCTCAAATTTTGTGCTTAACTTCTCTTGATTTATATTATCTGGAAGTTGTAAAGTTCTTTTAAACTTACCATAAAAAATCTCTTGTCTGAGAATTGAATCATTATTGTCGTTCACTTCAGTTTTACTCTCTCCCTCTAAAGTTAATACGTTATCTTGATTTATCGATAGTTTAATTTCATCTTTTTCTAAGCCGGCAATATTAAACTGTATAAGATAGTCGTCCTTGTGGCTGTACATATTTACTTTTGGATAACTCATTCTCATATAAGTGGAATTATTAAAATGAGTGTTCATGACAGAGTCAATGTAATTGTTCATCTTGTTTAATTCAGTTTCTAAATTTGGACTTAGATACAATGTTGAAGCGCTTAAGCTCATACTCAAAATAGATAGCGACAAAGCGCTCTTGAATAGATTTTTCATGTAAATCTCCTTAAATTTTATTGAGTTCAATATCACAAACTCTGTAGAGATTGTAATTTATATGGATAAATCAACAGTAAATAAATTTAGCGCGACTCATTGAGTAAAATTTTCAAAGAGATTCTCCTCGACGCCACTTTATCTTCGCTGTTATTGTAGAGAATCTTTTTTGAGTAGCTATTTCCACTCCCTTTTAATATCTCAGTTAGCAGTTGTTGATTGATTGTATCTTGATTTTTAAATATATAACTTAAAGTAGAGTAAGAACGCTCTAGGGATAATTTTGAATTGTTCAAATACGAGTTAGTAAAATTCGCGCCACCCCATTCGCTAGAAGTGTGTCCGTTAATCTCTAAAGTACTTATGAAGTCACGGTTCTTTTTCAAAAAAGGCGTCAATTTTTTGGCGAATGAATCTAAGAAAAATTTTTGCTTGTTTGTGAGTTTATACTTTCCTTGCTCAAAATAGAGTGATTTGTCTGTAAAAGATAAGCTTAAATCTTTATTAATGGATATGGCCTTGGCTCTAATTTCCTCTTTGTAAACGTCGCATAGTTGATCATAGAGGCTATTTACTTTTACCGATACTTGAGCCATCGAGCCATCTCGGTTAAGTTTTATAATCCACATATTTGATTCTTGTGAATCTTCATGCGTATTGAGTCCAACCGCCACGGCTTGAGAATTGTGAAGTATGGCAATCGCTTTAAACTCGTCATAGTTTTCTCCTCCGTAATGCTCTTGTTTTAACATGCTTAAATCAGAGTTGAAAATCATAACCAGTCCATCCGTATTGTATGTGTCTTTAACATAACCAACTCCTATAAAACCGCCATCTGAAAATTCTTTAATATCATTGAGTAAACTTGGATACGTCGTGTAGATTGTTTTATCTTCGAGTATATTTTTGTATAAATCGAATTTAATTAGTCGTATTTGTTCCTTCTGCATATCGTCATATTTACTAAGCGATATCAAAAAATCATTGTTACGAAGTCGAATGATTTTATGCGGGATTAAAAGCGTTTCACTTTCATAATGTTTAAGCCACATTTTGTTTCCATTCTCAGTAATTCTCATCAAAGTTACGTCTTTGTGTTTATCGTAGGAAGTCGTACTTATGACGATTATGGAACCATCTCTCGCTTCGACGGCGTCAACTCCTCTATCGTCATGAATCGTGCCATACTTTTTACTCCATAACTTCTGCCCATTTTGAGTAAATCTTGTTAAGTAAACGTCATTGTTCCCAAGACCCGTTTCAAATTCATTGTCAGTGGTTGAGCGAGACGTTACCGAAGAACCAATGGTCAAAACGCCACCATCGCCTAAAAGGATAAGGTTGTTCATCCTATCATAATTTTTTGTGCCAAAGGTTTTAGTGAAGATCACGTCTCCAGAGGAGTTTAATTTCAAAAGAAGTAGAGTGCCATCCATAGTGTGCCCACCTACAAAGTAACCATTTGAAGGAGTTTTGACAAGGGCGACGGCTTCACTAAATCTTGTTAATTTTGAAGCGTTTGAGAGTATGATTTTAGCTTCGTTATCTACTTTTAGTAGATGCATTTGCGCTCCATATTTGCTGGAAACGCTCGCCAAATATTCAAAGGCGTCTGAATACGTTCTGCTTTTATTCGACGTTTGTTTATACTCTTTTGAAAATCCAACGGCTGAGATTGTTCTATCATAATCCTCGGTAACGTCAAATAGCGCGGCGTCAAACGCTTGATCGACAATGATAGAAAAATCGGATGTTTTAGCTTGAGCGATAGCGAGGAGAATAAAGACAAAGAGTATAATGTTTTTCATGAGAGTACTTTTACTTTGTATAAAGCAATTAATATTCCTAAGTAGAGTTTTTGAGAGTTTATTTGGTGATTGTGGATAAAGAGCGGTGCAAAAGCACCAATGAAAACTATTTTAAGTTTTCGAATGGAGCAGTTACAACTGTGCTACGAGTTACTGTATAAGGAACTAACGCCGCGGCGCGAGCGCGCTTAATAACGATAGTAATCATGTCTTGGTGACGTTTACAGTTGCCTGTTAAACGACGTGGCATGATTTTATATCTTTCTGAAAGAGAGAAGCGTAATGCTCCTACGTCTTTATAATCCATGAATTCAACTTTTGATTCACAGTACTTGCAAAATCTTTTTTTGTATTTTCTTTTTTCTGACATGTTATTACCTTTATTATCTATTGTTTATTGTTTATTTTCTAAAATGGAATTTCATCTTCATCAATGTCAATCACTGGAACCGAGTTGCTACTTGGCATCTCACGACTTTGTGAATTAGCTTGGTTACTATAACTTGGCTGTTGATAACTTGGTTGCTGCTGAGCTGGCGCTTGATAACTCTTTTGAGCTGGTTGTTGATAACTTTGCTGACGCCCTTGTTCGGGTGCGGAATAGTTGTCTTGTCCACCATTAGTTGGCTGATTATTATATCCACCGCCTTGTTGGTTATCTCCTTTAGAGTCTAGCATTTGCATAGTTTCCACAGTAACGGAGTGCTTCGATTTTTTTTGCCCATTTTGGTCTACCCATTGATCAAAGTTTAATCTTCCTTCTACAAGGATTTTACTTCCTTTTCGAAGGTATTGGTTTGCAACTTCGGCGCTTCTTCCGAAGAACGTAATATCCACAAAACATACTTCCTCTTTCTTTTCACCATTTACGGTGAATTTACGACTAGTGGCTATAGCCGTATTCGCTATGCCAAGACCAGCTTGAGAGTATCTAAGTTCTATATCACGCGTTAAGTTACCAACTAAAATTATTTTATTGAACATAAAGTTTTCCTTAAATTGTTAAAGCTTTCGCTAATTACTCTGCCGCTTGCGCTACTGGAGCTTCTTCAACTTCAACTTCTGGAGCTTCCTCAGCTTCTGGAACAACAGCTGCTTTTGGCGCGTCTGCCACTTTTTTAGCTTTTGCGACAAGTCCGTTAAACGCGGCAATTTCACGATTTGTATCGTATTTGATTGTTACGAAACGAAGTAAATCTTCGTTGATGCGGAAACGTCTTTCAATTTCAGAAATTGCCGCTGGAGCAATTGAGTAATAGATAACATGGAAATAACCACGTTCGTTTTTAGCGATAGGGTAAGCTAATTTTCGCATACCCATTGCGTTTGTTGCAGCGATTTCACCACCATTGGAAGTAATAACTTCTTCGATAGCTTTAAGGCTAGCTTGAATTTCTTCTGCTGTAAATGTAGGTTTTACTATTACTAAGTTTTCGTAGTTTCTCATATAGTATGATCTCCTTTTGGTATTGCCTTTATGGCGTTTGTTTCCCCTTTGGATCTAAATATAGTGTCACGAAGACATTACAAAGAGAAAGGAAGCCGCGATTATATAAGAAAAATGCTTAAAATCACATCAATTAATAACTTTACGGACAATCGTTTCACAATTTTAGTTGTAAATTTCTGGATGGTCATTTTTCCATCTGCGATGGAGCCAAAACCAAAATTTTGGTTCTTTGGTGATAAGCGAAGTAAGCCAATCGGCTTGCAGTTGAGTGGCGTTTTGGATGTCCTCTTTTTCATTATCGGTTTTGGCAACTGGTATTTCGTCAAAAATCATTAAAGTGTAATTCTCTTCATCATCCGTTCTTATGGTTACGGGGATGATGGCGGCGTTGAATTTTCGCGCCAAATACGCCGGCGTTGTCGTTTGGCGGATAGATTTGCCCATGAACTCAACCATAGTTCCTTCGTTTGGATTTATGTTGGTGTCTATGAGCAATCCAGAAGCTCCACCTTGTTTTATAAGTTTGATAAGTGGTTTGACAACGTTTTTTTTCTCTAAATTGCTATTGCCAAACTTTGCTCTGGCTTCGAGCAGCCACTCTTCATAAACGCTGTTTTTCATCTTTTTATAAACCGCAGCTAAAGGTTCCACGAACGCTCCTATGGAAGCGCCTCCCAGTTCCCAAGAAGAGTAGTGCGTCGTGACGTAGATGACGGCGCGACCTTGCTCATGAACTCTATCAACGGCTTCTTTGTTTACTATGGTTATCTTGTTTTGCAGTTCATCTTTACTCATGTGACGAAGTTCCATGAGGTGTAAAAAATTGTAAAATAAGTTTTGAAAGCTGTATTTCGTGATGGACTTTATCTCGTTTTGACTCATTTTTCCATCAAACGCAAAGTTTAAATTGTCTTTTACGATATTTCTATATTTTGAGGAAGAGTGGTAAGCGACAAAAGCTAAAAAAGTAAAAAAAGATTTTCTTATTGATTTGGGAAGAGACGTTAGTATCGCCTCAAAAATAAGTAGAAATTTATAACCCATGGTTTAAAAGCTCCTTTGCTTTGGCGACAATCCGTTCATAATCAATCTCTTTAATCGAAAAGTCGTTTTTATCTATCTTCATTATGTTTACATGAGAGGGTGATTTAATGCCTACGTTGATAGGCGTTTCGTAAATCATTCTCGCTGTCGTTGGACCGAGTAACGTAATGGATGGAATATTTTGAGCCCATGCCATATGCGTTGGGCCAGTGTCGTTTCCTATGGTTAAATCCATGGCGGATATGAAAGAGACAAGTTCATGAAGCTCTAATTTTGGGGCTAGGGTGGCGAAACTTGTATTATCGCAAATCCATTGCGCGTCTACTCTCTCTTTTTCGTTCCCCCAAATTATATAACACTGTTCACCCAACTCTTCACAAACTTTAGACACCAATTCTTTAGGATAGATTTTAGATTCCCAGGACGCTCCTATGACAAAGGCGACGTTTTTCTTATCACTTCGGAGCGCAAAGTTGGTAATGACTTTAAATATGGGCTCTTTGCTTAAAATCATCTCATCGCTAATGTCAAATCCTAAAGCGTCTGCAACTAAAAAACAGTTCCTCTTTACAACGCTTGTTTGATAAGAGACGTTTGAACTAGATTTATACAATAGCGAGGCTAAAGATTCCCTCGTTGAATTTTTGTCAAAACCATGAGTGTTGGAACCTAAAATACGAGATACGATAGCGGACTTTAAAAGACCCTGCATATCTATGATCATGTCGTATTCACCAAGAGAACGTAGCTTATAAAAGTTCTCTTTTAAGAGGGTAAAGCTTTTTTCTTTTTTTAATTTTTTAAGATTAATCGTGTGAACGGAGTTAATACATGAGTGATTCTCTAAAAGAGGGGCAAACGCTTCTTCGCTCAACCAATCGATTTTGACGTCGGGAAACTTGGCATGTATAAATTGTAAAACTACTGAACTATTGACAATGTCTCCAAGAGCGGACAGTCTAACGATGGCTATTTTTTGAATATTTTGTTTTTGTAACATCTTATCTACTTTCGCTCATGTTTTGCTAGTTCGCATTGTAAACTTTCAACGTACTCGTTAAGATTTTGTACTTCTAGCTCTTGCGCTTTTGTCAACGCTATTTGAGAATTTCTGCTCATCTCCAACGCTTCCGTCAGCTCTTTAATTTCCACTTTTAATTTTTCATTTTTATATGAAAGAGCGCTGTTCTGAGTTTCAAGTTCATTGCCGTATTGTGAAACGCTATCTTTACTCAATTGCATTTCCAATAGGAGGGAGCCTATCTGTTGAGCTAGTTTTTTATTTTGCTTCTCGAGTTCGCCAACAAGCGGAAACTTCTCTATGCTAGGATGATTCTTGCTTTGAAATAAAAGATAGCCTAAAAAGAGGCTGACCAAGAAGAAAAAGAGGACAAAAACTATCATGAGGGTAGTTATAAATGGATTTTTATGTACAACTCTGTCTGTATAAATAATTTTTGCGCCGCTATGCTCAGGAGCTTCTTGTCTCATACTCTTTTTGTTCCGTGAAATCATAGAAAGATATAATGTTTTTAGCTTGCTGATTTGTTTATCAGAGAGTTTCTTGTTGTTCTCGTGTAGCGTTGAAAAAGTTTTAAGCGTTTGAGTTTTTAGATTTTCTAGCGAATCCGTTGACTTGGCGTCTATGGATGTTGAAGTCACTATCTTATCGTGAGTGGACATAATTAAATAATAAAGGGAAATTCTTTCTTCAGCGCTTAAACTCGAAGAAATATTGTCAATTTCAGAGTTTAAATATTTGTAATTTTGCTCAAGTTCAACGCTCAAGAGCGACATAGTGAATAGTAAAAATGTTAAAATTATTTTCATAAGCTTATTTTAGCGCTATTTTTTTAATTATTTGTTTGTTTTGTAGTATGATGAAGATAAACATGATGATTGGCGCTCTCTTCTTTTGTAAGTGCAAGTTTTAACGTATGAACGTATTTATTTAGGTTCTGTATCTCTTTCTCTTGGGTGGTAATAAATTTTTCATGTGAAAAATACACAGTGTCTAAATCTTTTACAAGCTCTCCTATTTTTGTTCTTAGCGTCTTATTGTCTTCTAAAAGAGAACTTTTTTCCTTTTTGATGACATTATCATGTTTTGCGATGTTTTCTTCTATAATTCTGGCGTTTGATTTAAGTAAATTATTTTGTTGCGCTAGCTTGGCGTTTTTTTGCTCCAACTCTCTAACAAGTGGAAATTGTTCAGCGGTAGTCTGGTTTTTAATTTTATATAGTTGTTGTAATAAATAAAAACTGATGAATATAAGCATAAGTATAACAATAATCATGAAATACGTTAATGAGCGACCCTTTTCATAGAGAGTGTCTTTACGAATATCTTTTCTGATTTGGTTCGTCATAACGGTATAAAGAGTTTTTAGCTTCTCTATCTGTTCACTCGTGATTTGCTTGTTGCCGTTTTGCAATCTTGACAAGACCCCTATGGTTTGTATCTTCACTTTATTGAATGAATCGCTTTCAACCTTCTCTTGACTCGCTCCATTAACGATTTTATCATGAGTCGACATCACAAGATAGTAAAGAGATATTTTTTCTTCAACCGAAAGAGTGGAAGAAATTTTATCAATTTCCGAGTTGAGCCGCTCATAAGCGTTTTCTAAATCGCCGCTAAAAAGAAATGCGGTTAATGACAAAAGCGTTAAAATTATTTTCATAAGTTTATTTTAGCGCTATTTCTATTTTAGGCGTAAAGATTCTTATTAAAGTTGTCAAATTCTTTTAACGTTTTCTCTAATAATTTCTGAGTATCTTCAAAAATTTTCTTTACAACGTCTTCAATACTCGTTTCTTTTGGCGCTTGTACTTCTTGAAGAGCCTTGTCAAACATCTTGACTATATTTGTTTTAATCGCGTTTTTACCGTCTTCATCCCTCTCTTTGTTTGGATTAAAGATAGAGGCTATTTGGCGCGCTAGTTGAGTCACGGGAGATTTGGGAAAGTCTTGGCTCAACTCTTTTAAAAACGAATCTATAAAAGGTTGCGCGGTTTTCATAAACTCGTCTATCTCTTTTTGATCTTGCTCGTCAATTCCATTGCTTTTTATAGAAAACTGAAATGATTGTTGCGAAGCAAAACTCATTTCAGTTTTTGATCCATCATCAGTCTCTCGACGACGAAAAGAAGCGGAATTTTCATTTGAAAAATCCATCTTTATAACATCTCCACTAGATGTTTTCATCGCAATATTTAAGTCGTGGGCCCTATAAGCGTCAACTCCGTACGAAGTGTTCATGATGCGTCCTTTGCTAACTTTAGCGTGTATATCGGACAAAAAAAGTAAATATTGAATTTGTATGTAATTTTAGCATGGTTGCTTTGAGATTATTTTAGTTGGTGGAGACGTGCGGGATCGAACCGCAGTCCTAAAACTAAGTTTCTGTGACGTCTACATGTTTAGAAAAATTGTTAAAGTTTAATCTTGCTTCACACAATTTGCAAAGCTACGCAAGACGAGCCTCGGGATTCATATTAAGCTGAGACAGACTTAATGTATATCTACATAAGGGTTATACTTCGAGTCCTATTTATCTAGAGTCCATAGGTGAAGCAGCCCGTCCTCTAAGAGGGGGTAAA
>ERZ889078.2390-NODE-2390-length-13411-cov-13.394055_pt1 | contig 13411 bp, 7 predicted proteins | sample MGYA00521266_ERZ889078 | MGnify/ENA primary metagenome ERZ889078 (study PRJEB32303, sample SAMEA104408618) | aquatic metagenome | biome: Brackish water; feature: Pelagic; material: water | place: Baltic Sea | collected 2014-06-16T06:34:00 | depth 76,534 m ...
CCATTCGGTTCCTACCATCTTCCATAAAATGTCCGAATACCGCGCGTAGCGCATCCGGCCCACCAGCCATAGCGACTGATTTACCGTTTCGCTCTAATACTTGAAGTTGGCGTAGGGCAATGTCGATGGTTCCAAACTTTTCAATCAATTTAGCTTGCGCCTTTGTGATGCAATCCGCAAACATTGCAATGCGCTTTTCTGGATCGCTTGCGGCTTCATTTCGCAGGTTACCGTTGTAATCGAGCAATTCGTAAATGGTCATAAGCAACACCGGAAAGTTCCTATCCAAGGTATCTGCGGTTTTATCGAAGTTGGCAATTCGGTCAATAGCATCAGCTATTTCAGGATACTTCGCCTTATCCATTGCAAACAATTCGTCCATCCAAAACTCCCCCCGATACGTCATTCTTTGTGGGTAAGTATGGTCCAGTTTTAGCCTCTTAAAACCTTCATAGTCGATTTTCTTGTTGCTGTATTCTTGCTCCATAATCTCATATGTCCGCAAGCTTCTGTTATTGAACTTGTTGAGGTAGCCTATGTGCTGATTGTAGTCTTCCAGTTTTCCGTTTTCTGACTTAGCGGTTGCTTCAAAACCAGAATTATTGGTGTTAAAAACCCACCCACATTCTGGGTTAAGAAATTGAGCAAAGCTGTCCACTGGTAAATAAGAATCCCAAAGCGTGAGAGACGTGTCGCCCGGCACTACCCTATTCCAATCGTAGCCATCTGCTCTATTTGGAATATGTCCACTTGAGATGAAGAATATCGTGTCGTTCTTATCCGCGTAAGTAATATTCATGCGGGATAGCCCTTGTATGTCTATTGCTTTTTTAAACTCGGTGAAGTTTTGTGCCTTGTTCATTCTGTACCATTGAACAATTGGGTTGATGTTCATAAGTGCAGGCATTCTGAGGGAGAAAAACCCATGCTCATTTTCCATTGTTGGTCCATACATACTCTTCCAAAACGTTTTACCCACGGTAATTTTGAACCAGCCATTTTTCCCAAGAGCAACCTTCAATTTAGCTCGTTTCTTCTCTAGCTTATGCCATTCTCCATCAAGAGAGTACCAACGTTTTTTCTTTGGATGCATTTTGAGTTTAAAAACATCTTTCTCGTCAAGGTTACCAACTGTGTGCCCCCAGCCTAAATTTTCGTTTGTGCCTAAAAAGATGGTCGGAGAGCCATGAAAAAGACCTCCAACCATGTTCCACCCCTCTTCGGAGCAAACATGCGCCTCATACCACGATAAAAGGCCTTCAATAGGTTGATGGGCATTCACAGCTAGATAGGTATTCCCATCGGCCGTAATATTTGAGTTAAAGGCATAGGCGTTAGATCCAATGCCATCCTCGCCTTTTGGAACATCATTTTGAATACGACCATCCACCATTTTCTCAACAGTTCCTTGTACACCTCCCATTAATCCCATGGCGAGCATGTAACCGGTCACAAAATCTTGCGGCCTAACTGGAAGCATGTTTTTGTTCCAGACTTCTTCTGGATGTGCATAGAAATAAGCATTAGCTCCAGCCGCAGCTCCTTCAAGCAAGCGTTTTAAATCTTCCGGAATACTTTCTTCATAGTGCTCGTTTACAAAATCAACCACCCCAAAAAACTGAACTGCAAAATCAATTTTAGCTCCATCTACACCTTGCTTAAGACCTAACTGACCTCTCATTGCGCTCAACATAAATTGAGCATTATCGACATCATCTTCAGCTGTGGCCCATTCCAAACCATATGCCACTTCGGCATCGGTTTTCGCAAAAATATGCGGCACTCCAAATTCATCTCTAACGATGTCAATGTTTTTTGGGTCGATGACCATTTGAGCGGTAGCGACCGAAACAATTAGTAATGTAATTATTGGGAAAAGAATCTTCTTCATGGTTTAAAATAGAATGCGTGCATTGAAAGTTGCGAAAATACATACATCTTTAACGGTATGGATATAAAGCAAAAAGGCCACAACGAATAACGTTGTGGCCTTTCTGTATCATACAAATTAGGTGATCATCTCATCACATTCAGCTTCATTACATCGCTAAACTCATTATTGATAGAAAGCTTGATGAAGTAGTTACCTGGTGTGAGGTCTCTTACATTAAGCAAAGTCTCTTTCTGACCAGCATTGATGTATCCCGGAGAAACAGTCTTAATCAAATCTCCCAGAATATTGAACACTTCGATAGTAATCAACGACCTATCATCCAATTTGTAGGCCACCGTAGCATATTCTACCGATGGATTTGGATAAACGGCAGTGATGGCCACTTTTTCCACATCATTGATTCCCGCTGGGCTTTCTACCAAACCACAATTGTTTTCCAGAGCTGCTTTAATCTCAGGGGCATTGGTTGAAATTGGCCAGATATCCCACGTAACAGACTGATCAGAACAAATAACCGCATAGGTTGGAAAACCTGTAAAGTTGTATGTACCTGAATAACTATTTACAACAGCTAATCCGCCACCTTCAGTACCACTCACGGAGGGGTTTGTCACTCCGTACTGAGCGTTGTAAGCAACCAATTGTGCATCTGTATTTCGATCGTTGATTGCCCAAATATCAAAATCCCCACTTCCAGCCCCAAATTGCTGATATATGTGTTCGATGTTTGGAACATTAGCAATACAAGGTGGGCACGTAGTGAAGAAGAAATCCAGCATAATAGACTTTCCACTTGCCAAAGTGCTATAAAGATTCAGTGTATTACCATCTGTATCGGTAGCTGTAAAATCTGGTGGTGTTTGCGCTTGTGCTGCCAAGCAAACCGTTAGACCTACAAGCAAAGAGTAAATTTTTTTCATGTCTGTTTTTTAAAAGTGTTTACGAAAGTTAGACATTCTCTACTCATATAATTCACGGTTAGTTACCAATGTTTCAGCGAATGTCAGATAGAAGGCAAAACTGATTGGTGTGTGGTAAACAAAAAAGAGCCGCAGTATGAGCGGCTCTTTTTTGTTTTATTGTTATGCTTGGGCAGTTGGACCACCAAAGTTCATTGGTAACGGTGGCGGCCCTTCTGTGTGCTTTATTTGACCATGCTCTGCTTCATACTTTGCCACGTTGTCTTGCAAAGCTTTCATAAAGCGCTTTGCATGCTCGGGCGTAAGTACAACTCGCGACTTAACCTTAGCTTTTGGAACACTAGGCATGACTTTAATGAAATCGACCACAAACTCAGCGGTTGAATGCGTGATGATTGCCAAATTGGAGTAAACTCCATCCGCAACTTCTTCACTTAATTCTATACTCAACTGACCTGGTTGTCCTTGTGGATTTAATTTTTCGTCTGCCATTTTCTTCATTTTTTTGGTAATGGAAAAGTGCCAATACCACGTTTATATAAACCAAAGGTGGCAGAAATAGTTTAAAACCATATCTGCCACCCTTTGATAGTTTAGATTAATTAAGCTTCGGTTTCTGCCTCTTCTTTTGCGGCCATTAAAGCTTCGTACTCTTCTTTAGAACCGACAACCAATTTGTCGTACTCACGAAGACCAGTACCAGCAGGAATCAAGTGACCTACAATTACATTCTCTTTCAAACCATGCAATTCGTCCATCTTTCCTTTAACTGCCGCTTCGTTAAGAACTTTAGTTGTTTCCTGGAACGATGCAGCCGAAATGAAGCTGTCTGTTTGAAGAGATGCTCTCGTAATACCTTGAAGGATAGGTTCTGAAGTAGCTGGAATTGCAGGTCGTGCAACTACCGCGTTCATATCCTTACGCTTAAGAACCGAATTCTCGTCTCTAAGTTTACGCATAGAAATGATTTGTCCAGCCTTCAAGTTTTCAGACTGACCTGGATCCTCAACGTACATTTTTCCGTAAATCCAATCGTTTTCCTGACGGAATTCGTATCGGTTAACCAATTCTTTCTCTAGGAACTTAGTATCTCCCGGATCAAGAATATGAACCTTACGCATCATCTGTCGAACGATTACTTCGTAATGCTTATCGTTGATTTTCACACCCTGTAGTCGGTAAACCTCCTGAATTTCATTTACCAAATACTCTTGTACAGCAGTTGGCCCTTTAATTCTTAGGATGTCTGATGGCGTAATAGCACCTTCAGAAAGTGGCATACCCGCCTTTACGAAGTCGTTTTCCTGAACCAGAATGTGCTTAGAAAGAGAAACCAAGTATTTCTTGATTTCGCCAATTCTTGTTTCAATAATGATTTCTCTGTTACCTCTTTTGATTTTACCAAAAGATGCAACTCCATCAACTTCAGAAACTACAGCTGGATTAGAAGGATTACGTGCTTCGAAAAGCTCTGTAACTCTTGGCAGACCTCCGGTAATATCACCAGACTTTCCTGAAACTCTAGGAATCTTAACAAGTGTATCTCCAGCTTTTACTGTTTGTCCTTCTTGAACCGCGATGTGCGCTCCAACCGGCATGTTGTAATTCTTAAGTTCTTTCGTTTTTCCTGCAACTTGAATGGCCGGAATAAGCTTCTTGTCTTTTGAGTCGATTACAACCATTTCGTTGAAACCAGTCTGCTCATCAGACTCAACTCGGTAAGTCATTCCGTCAACTAGGTTGTCAAATACAACCTTACCATCAATTTCAGAAACGATTACCGCGTTAAACGGATCCCAATCGCAAATAAGGTCGTCTTTCTTAACGAGGTCTCCATCCTTCTTGTACAGTTTTGAACCGTAAGGAACGTTATGTGTAGCAACAAGAACACCTGTTTTCTTATTTATCAATCTAAGTTCTGCCGAACGACCAATAACAACATGGTGTTCTCCATCAGCACTCTTAATTGTTCTTAGTTCATCGAATTCTGCGGTAGCATCTGCTTTTGCTTTAATCTGAGACTCAGATGCAATGTGAGATGCAACACCACCTACGTGAAACGTACGAAGTGTAAGCTGTGTACCCGGCTCACCAATTGACTGTGCAGCAACTACTCCAACAGCCGATCCTTTCTTAACAACTCTACCAGTAGAAAGGTCTCTTCCGTAGCATTTAGTACAGCATCCTTTAACCGTTTCGCAGGTAAGAACCGAACGAATTTCCACTGAATCAATTCCTGCAGCTTCGATAGCTTTCGCCTCTGGCTCATGAATAAGTTCTCCAGACTCAACTATAACATCGCCTGTCTCATAATCAATTACATCATGTAATGACGTTCTTCCAAGGATTCTATCATGAAGTGATTCAATGATATCCTCGTTTTTCTTAAGTGGAATTGCAATAAGACCACGCAAGGTTCCGCAATCTTCATCTGTAATAACTACATCTTGAGCAACGTCAACTAGTCTTCTTGTTAGGTAACCCGCATCGGCAGTTTTAAGGGCTGTATCCGCAAGTCCTTTACGAGCACCGTGAGTAGAAATAAAGTACTCAAGTACAGAAAGACCTTCCTTAAAGTTAGAGAGAATTGGGTTTTCAATAATCTCTTGTGTTGTTGCACTAGATTTTTGCGGCTTGGCCATAAGACCACGCATACCAGAAAGCTGACGAATCTGCTCCTTTGATCCACGTGCACCAGAATCAAGCATCATATAAACAGAGTTAAAGCCTTGCTTATCGTCTGTCATTTGCTTCATCAAAGTTTGAGTTAAACGAGAGTTGGTATGTGTCCAGATATCGATAATCTGATTGTAACGCTCATTGTTTGTAATGAAACCCATGTTGAAGTTGTTCATTACCTCATCAACCTGTTCCTGCGCTTTCTCAATCATCGGAACCTTAGCTTCAGGAATCAAAACATCACCCAAGTTGAACGAAAGTCCACCACGGAATGCACTCATGAAACCAAGTTCTTTAACTCTATCCAAGAAACGAGCAGATTCGGCCATACCTACTTTGTAGATAATGTCTCCAATAATATCTCTAAGTGCTTTCTTAGTAAGCAACTCATCGATGTAACCTACTCCTTTAGGAACAACTTGATTAAATAGAACTCTACCAACAGTAGTTTCTACGATTTCGGCTTTTCCACCTTCTTCTTCAGAAGCAATTCTAACCTTAATACCAGCATGAAGATCAACGCGCTTTTCGTTGTGCGCAATGATTACTTCTTCTGGAGAATAGAAGGTCATTCCTTCTCCCTTAACGATCTCCTCTTTAGTACTCACCTTTAACTTGGTCATGTAATACAGACCCAAAACCATATCCTGAGATGGTACAGCGATAGGCGCACCATTTGCAGGGTTAAGGATGTTGTGAGAAGCAAGCATCAACATTTGAGCTTCCAAGATTGCTGCATTACCAAGTGGTAAGTGAACAGCCATTTGGTCACCATCAAAATCCGCGTTGAATGCCGTACAAACCAATGGGTGAAGCTGAATTGCTTTTCCTTCGATTAGTTTTGGCTGAAATGCCTGGATACCCAATCTGTGAAGAGTTGGGGCTCTGTTTAGCATTACAGGATGGTTGGTAAGAACGTTCTCTAGAATATCCCAAACAACAGCATCTTTCTTATCAACCAATTTCTTAGCTGATTTCACGGTTTTCACGATACCACGCTCAATCATCTTACGGATGATGAACGGCTTGTAAAGTTCTGCAGCCATTCCTTTTGGAATACCACATTCGTGCATTTTCAATGTCGGTCCTACAACAATTACAGAACGTGCAGAATAATCAACTCGCTTTCCAAGTAGGTTCTGACGGAAACGTCCTTGCTTACCTTTCAATGAGTCTGAAAGTGATTTCAGTGCTCTGTTTGATTCGGTTTTAACAGCAGACGATTTTCTAGAGTTATCGAAAAGTGAATCAACAGATTCTTGAAGCATACGCTTCTCGTTTCTCAAGATTACCTCAGGAGCTTTAATCTCAATCAGTCTCTTAAGACGATTGTTTCTGATAATAACTCTTCGGTAAAGGTCGTTAAGGTCAGACGTTGCAAAACGTCCACCATCCAACGGCACCAATGGACGAAGATCTGGTGGAATTACTGGGATCACCTTCACAACCATCCACTCAGGACGGTTTTCAATATGCTCCTGCGCTCCTCTAAAAGCTTCAACTACTTGAAGTCTCTTAAGTGCTTCGTTCTTACGTTGCTGACTTGTTTCTGTGTTAGCCTTGTGACGAAGGTCAAACGAAAGCTCATCCAATTTCAAGCCCATTAGCAAAGACTCAAGAGCCTCGGCTCCCATCTTAGCAAGAAACTTCTCTGGATCATTATCATCCAAATATTGGTTTTCCTTCGGCATTCTTTCCAAAGCATCTAAATACTCGTCTTCCGTAAGGAAGTCCATGTAGTTCAACGCTTCACCTTCATTGTTTACCGCAGCACCAGCGTTAATTACTACATAACGCTCGTAGTAAATAATCATGTCCAACTTCTTAGTTGGAAGTCCTAGTAGGTAACCGATTTTGTTTGGAAGCGAACGGAAGTACCAGATATGAGCTACAGGAACAACCAATTGGATGTGTCCCATTCTCTCTCTACGAACCTTCTTCTCTGTAACCTCAACTCCACAACGGTCGCAAATGATTCCTTTATATCGAATACGCTTGTATTTACCGCAATGACATTCGTAATCCTTTACAGGTCCGAAAATCCTTTCGCAGAAAAGACCATCACGCTCCGGCTTATACGTACGGTAGTTGATGGTTTCAGGCTTCAAGACCTCACCTCTAGATCCTTCTAGAATCTTTTCTGGTGAAGTAAGGCTGATGATAACCTTCTTAAAATTACTCTTGATCTTATTCTCTCTTTTGAGGGCCATTTGAGGACTTTTAACTTTTAATATTCTGTTGAATTGAAGAATCCCGCTCCGATTTCTCGGAGCGAAAAACCATTATCACTCAAGCGTTACGTTCAGACACAGACCGCGAAGCTCATGTAACAATACGTTGAAGGATTCTGGTATACCAGGTGCTGGCATTGGGTCTCCTTTAACAATTGCTTCGTAAGCTTTAGCACGACCAACCACGTCATCAGACTTGATTGTAAGCATCTCCTGAAGGATGTTTGCTGCACCGAAACCTTCCAGTGCCCAAACTTCCATCTCTCCCAAACGCTGACCACCAAACTGGGCCTTACCACCAAGTGGCTGTTGCGTAATAAGTGAGTATGGTCCAATAGAACGTGCGTGCATCTTATCGTCCACCATGTGTCCGAGTTTCAGCATGTAGATGATACCAACAGTTGCTGGCTGATCGAAACGTTCTCCTGTTCCACCATCATACAGATAAGCTCTTCCTAATGAAGGAACGCCTGCTTCTGCAATCTCCGCTTCAATCTCATCCAAAGTAGCTCCATCAAAAATTGGGGAAGCGTACTTACGGTCTAGTTTTTCTCCAGCCCAAGCAAGAATGGTCTCGTAAATCTGTCCCAGGTTCATCCTTGATGGTACACCAAGTGGATTAAGAACGATATCTACAGGAGTTCCATCTTCTAGGAATGGCATATCTTCTTCACGAACGATTCGGGCTACAATACCCTTGTTTCCGTGACGACCCGCCATCTTATCTCCTACTTTAAGCTTACGCTTCTTAGCGATGTAAACCTTAGCTAATCGGATAATTCCAGCTGGAAGCTCATCTCCAATAGAGATAGCGAACTTCTTACGCTTGAATGTTCCAAGAAGGTCATTCACCTTGATGTTGAAGTTGTGAAGCAACTCCTTAATCAATGTGTTTTTATCATCGTCAGTAGTCCAGTTTGCTGGATTGATGTTATCATACTCGATAGAAGAAAGCGCCTTTTGTGTGAACTTGCTTCCCTTAGGAATAAGAACCTCACGAAGGTTGTTTTCTACGCCTTGAGATGTTTTTCCGTTAACAAGTACGAAAAGCTTATCAACCAGAACTCCTTTGAGTTTTGCCAATTCGATTTCGTAATCCTCATCAATTTTGGAAAGAAGTTTTTTCTCGTCAGCCTTGCTCTTCTTGTCTTTGATGTTTCTAGAGAAAAGTTTCTTCTCAAGAACAACACCGTTCAAAGATGGAGGTGCTTTCAATGAAGCATCTTTCACATCACCAGCCTTATCTCCGAAGATTGCTCTAAGTAGTTTCTCTTCTGGAGATGGGTCAGTTTCTCCTTTCGGAGTAATCTTACCAATTAGGATATCTCCTGGCTGAACTTCGGCTCCGATGCGGATAAGTCCGTTCTCATCAAGATCTTTAGTTGCCTCCTCGCTTACGTTTGGAATATCAGCAGTAAGTTCTTCCAAACCTCGCTTGGTGTCTCTTACTTCAAGTGTATACTCATCAATATGAATTGATGTGAAGATATCTTCCTTTGCTACCTTTTCTGAGATTACAATCGCATCCTCAAAGTTGTATCCTTTCCACGGCATGAAAGCCACTTTTAGGTTACGTCCAATAGCCAATTCGCCTTTCTCGGTTCCAAAACCATCGCATAGAACTTCGCCCTGCTTCACTTTCTGTCCTTTAACCACAATTGGCTTAAGATTTACAGTGGTGTTTTGGTTTGTCTTTCGGAACTTAACAAGAGAATAAGTCTTCAAATCATCTTCGAAGCTTACCAATTTGTCTATGTCAGAACGTTCGTAACGGATGCTGATTTTGTTAGCATCAACGTACTCAACAACTCCATCTCGCTCAGCGTTAATCAACACACGAGAATCTCTTGCTACAAGCGGCTCTAAACCTGTTCCTACAATAGGAGCTTGAGGTCTTAATAATGGAACTGCCTGACGCATCATGTTAGATCCCATCAGTGCTCTGTTCGCATCATCATGCTCCAAGAATGGAATAAGAGATGCCGCAATTGAGGTAATCTGATTTGGAGCAACGTCCATCAAATTGATATGGTCTGGCGACTCCACCGGGAAATCACCTTCCAAGCGAGCCTTAATACGGTCGCTTATAAAAGAACCATCATCCTTTAAGATTGCGTTTGCCTGAGCAATTGTGTTCTTCTCCTCATCTTCTGCACTTAAATAAACTGGCTCTGATTTGAAGTCTACTTTACCTCCAATTACCTTACGGTATGGAGTTTCGATGAAACCAAGCTTATTCACTTTTGCATAAACGCAAAGTGATGAGATAAGACCAATGTTCGGTCCTTCAGGGGTTTCAATAGTACAAAGACGTCCGTAGTGCGTGTAGTGAACATCACGAACCTCGAAACCAGCTCTTTCTCTCGAAAGACCACCAGGTCCAAGGGCAGACATTCTACGCTTGTGAGTTACCTCAGAAAGTGGATTGGTTTGATCCATGAACTGAGAAAGTTGGTTTGTTCCAAAGAACGAGTTGATTACAGAAGATAGTGTCTTCGCGTTAATCAAGTCAATCGGTGTAAAAACCTCGTTATCTCTAACGTTCATTCGCTCACGAATTGTTCTTGCCATACGAGCAAGACCAACACCGAACTGAGCATATAACTGCTCACCTACTGTACGAACACGTCTGTTACTTAAGTGGTCAATATCATCCACATCAGTCTTAGAATTGATCAACTCAATTAAGTACTTAATGATGCAAATGATGTCTTCTTTGGTAAGTACTTTTTGGTCTTCTGCAGTATTCAAACCGAGTTTACGGTTGATACGGAATCGACCTACTTCTCCAAGATCATATCTCTTATCTGAGAAGAAAAGCTTATCAATAATTCCACGAGCTGTTTCCTCATCTGGCGGCTCAGCGTTACGAAGTTGACGATAGATGTGTTCTACCGCTTCTTTCTCTGAGTTAGATGTATCCTTAGCAAGTGTGTTGTAAATAATGGTGTAATCGGCAGCATTTACATCTTCTTTATGAAGAATAATGCTCTTAACACCAGCTTCAAGAATAAGCTCAATGTGCTCCTTCTCTATTAGTGTCTCACGGTCAATGATTACTTCATTTCGTTCGATAGATACAACCTCACCAGTATCTTCATCTACGAAATCTTCAATCCATGAACGAAGAACTCTCGCTGCCAGTTTACGGCCTTTTACTCTTGCAAGACCTGCTTTGCTAACTTTTACTTCGTCAGCAAGGCCAAAGATCTCCAAAATGTCTTTATCGCTTTCATAACCAATTGCTCTAAGCAATGTGGTAACAGGAAGCTTTTTCTTACGGTCGATATAAGCGTACATCGCACCGTGTATGTCTGTTGCAAATTCAATCCAAGAACCTTTGAACGGAATTACACGAGCTGAGTACAATTTTGTACCATTTGCGTGGTAGCTCTGTCCAAAAAACACTCCTGGAGAACGGTGTAGCTGAGATACAACTACGCGTTCAGCACCATTTACTACAAACGATCCTTTCGGAGTCATGTAAGGAATGGTTCCCAAGTACACATCTTGCACGATAGTTTCGAAATCTTCGTGCTCAGGATCTGTACAATAAAGTTTAAGTTTGGCCTTCAGAGGAACGCTATGCGTCAATCCTCTTTCGATACACTCTTCAATAGAATATCGAGGCGGGTCTATAAAGTAATCCAAGAACTCAAGTACAAAGTTGTTTCTCGTATCGGTAATCGGAAAATTTTCCGCGAATACCTTAAAGAGACCTTCATTGTGTCGGTTCTCTGGAGTTGTCTCCAGCTGGAAAAAATCTTTAAAAGACTTGAGCTGTATTTCTAAGAAGTCAGGGTATGAAACCTGATTTTTGGTGGATGCGAAATTCTTTCTTCCGGGTTTTGCGTTCAGCGCCAAGGTCTTGAATTTTGAGGTTTGTAAATGAATTGACTGTAAACAGTAATAGGCTGAAGCCAGATCCCGATTTTCATCAGGACTGGCCTCAACCTTAAATAATTAAGAGTAGAGATTACTTAACCTCAACTTCTGCACCTGCGTCAGTAAGTTGCGTCTTAAGTGCTTCTGCTTCTTCTTTAGAGATACCCTCTTTAAGTGGTTTTGGAGCACCATCAACTAGTTCTTTAGCCTCTTTAAGACCAAGACCTGTTAGCTCTTTTACCAATTTAACGACTGCAAGTTTAGAACCTCCAGCGGCTTTAAGGATAACATCGAATTCAGTTTGAGCTTCGCCAGCGTCATCGCCACCGCCACCTGCAGCAGCAGGACCAGCAACAACTGCAGCAGCTGCAGGCTCAATACCATATTCGTCTTTTAGGATTCCAGCAAGTTCGTTTACTTCTTTTACAGATAGGTTTACTAACTGCTCTGCGAATTCTTTTAGATCTGCCATTTTATTTGATTGTTATTCGTGTTTGTAATTTGATTAAAAAACCGAAATGCGATTATTCGCCTTTTTCGGCAAGTGTTTGTAGTATACCAGCAAGGTTTCTTCCAGGTGATTGAAGAGCTGAGATAACGTTCTTCGCAGGTGACTGCAGAAGTCCGATAATTTCCCCAAGTAATTCTTCTTTCGACTTGATGTTTTCTAGAACATCAATATTTGCGTCTCCTAGATAAATGCTTTCTCCTACGTAAGCTCCTTTAAGAAGTGGTCGGTCACCTTTCTTTCTATACTCTTTAATAAGCTTTGCCGGAGCATTGCCAGTTGCAGAGAACATAATTGAAGTGTTTCCTTTCAAAACGTCATAAAGTTCTTCGAAATCGCCAGAGGCTTTTTCCATTGCTTTTCTAAGCAACGTGTTCTTTACAACCTTAATACCAATAGACTTCTTGTGTGCCGCAGCACGAAGCTTATAAGTTTGCTCTGCATTGAGGTTAGAGATGTCAGCCAAATAGAAATTCGGGTTGTTCTCCAAGTCAACAGTCAAAGCCTCAATTGCTTGATTTTTTTCTTGTTTGTTCATAATGAATTATTCCGAATTAAACTGATTTAACATCTACTCTTACACTCGGGGACATAGTCCCAGACAGAGCAATACTTCTAATGTAGGTTCCTTTTGCCGCAGAAGGCTTCAATTTAAGAAGTGTTGAAATCAACTCTCTTGCATTTTCGATAACCTGCTCTTCCGAAAAAGACAGTTTACCTACAGCTGCATGAACGATTCCATACTTATCAACCTTGAAGTCAATCTTTCCGGCTTTTACATCCGAAACCGCCTTACCAATGTCCATGGTAACTGTTCCCGCTTTTGGATTCGGCATAAGACCACGTGGTCCTAATACTCTACCCAACGGGCCCAATTTGGCCATAACCGTTGGCATGGTTACTATAACATCTACATCGGTCCATCCCCCCTTGATCTTGTCGAGATACTCGTCAAGTCCAACGTAGTCAGCACCGGCAGCCTTTGCTTCTTCTTCCTTATCAGGAGTACAAAGCGCAAGAACTTTTACTGATTTTCCTGTACCATGTGGAAGGCTACAAACACCTCTAACCATTTGGTTTGCTTTTCTAGGATCAACACCTAACCTTACGGCTAAATCAATCGAAGAATCAAACTTCATGGCTGGCATTTGTTTTAACAGCCCTGCCGCATCGCTAAGTGAATATATCTTGTCAACATCCACTAGCTCAAGGGCTTTCTTTCTATTTTTAGTAAGTGCCATATTTCTTAAACTTTTTGTGGAAGTTTTCCATTAACAGTCACTCCCATGCTACG
>ERZ889078.2393-NODE-2393-length-13400-cov-7.767254_pt1 | contig 13400 bp, 7 predicted proteins | sample MGYA00521266_ERZ889078 | MGnify/ENA primary metagenome ERZ889078 (study PRJEB32303, sample SAMEA104408618) | aquatic metagenome | biome: Brackish water; feature: Pelagic; material: water | place: Baltic Sea | collected 2014-06-16T06:34:00 | depth 76,534 m ...
GGTGCTGAAAATATCCAATAATACTGTCTTCACCTGAATGATCTTGTCAATGGATATGAGTGGCACCTTGTTGGCCTCGGCAATCTTTGTGAAAAAGCCATCTTCGTTCCCACCCTCCACAACGACGATGCAAGCCCCTGCCTGAGCTGCAACCAGATTAAATTCATCAGATAGGCTGCCACGACGGGCTTTCCCACCAACATGCATAGTCACAATGGGAATACCCTGTTTTGTAGCAGCTGAGACCAGTTCCTGAACCCGCTTCAGTTCATCATCCTTATCAATTTTTGCTGCGCCCAAACCTTTTGTGCTTCCACCGGAAACAACAATCACCGATTTGACCTTATCAAGGCTCTCCACTTTGGCCAGTTTATCCAGGGTAAAATTCAATCCTGCTTTCTGCGCCAGGACCTTTACCATGAGTACATCAGCGCTTTGGCCGGCCGCCGTAATCAGAATAGGTTGGTCAGCCTTGAAGGTCCCAGCCATCAGGGCAGCGGTCAACATGAGTGCCCCACCTATAACTTGTATTAATTTATATCTCAGAAACATTGTTTGGACTCCTTATTAATTATTTTAAGTAGGCTCCCAACCCATTCGCGATCATATCGCTATAAGTGGGAATATTTTTTACTATTATTGGTGCGTCCACATGGTAGCTATTCCAAATATCAAAAGTGGTTGCAAGACCGGCAAGATGGCGGGCAACTCGCAGATCCAGGGGAATCCCATCCTCTGGATAGACTACCTCGACCAAACCACTTTTTGCCGCCTGCAGATTGTATTTGTCCTTCCCTGTTACAATGATATCAGGGGTCACTTTTCCATGGTAGCGGCCCTGTAGGGGGTTGGCTGATTCCATCAAAATAACTGGGATGCCCAGTGCATCTCCCCATTCACGGTGTGAAAGTCCATGAAAATCAACGGGAGAAGGTTCCAGATTAAATAGAATGTCGTTCATCTGAAGGGTCATTACGACTTCAGCTGCCAGATCAAAGGCCAGCTGATGGGCTACCACTGCATTTATCACTGGATACTCCAGGGATGCTTCATGTAGATCAAAAGCCAGATCCACATGCTCCTGTTTCAGCAATTGCATGATGGCGTACCCAATTTTTTCAGTCAGACTCCCGTCTGGTCTGCCAGGATAGGATCGATTCAAATTTCGGGTTTCCGATCCGGAAAGATGCTGTCCTGAAGGTTGGTGCTCATACACATCTGGGTCAGGCCACTGATCGATGGAGTTGGTGTATCGTGAACCATATCTAAACCAACGTTCACCGTGGGGCGTTTTGATCATGAAGCGTTGAGGATTGCCTTCCTGGGGATCATTGTGGGTAAAGCCACTATTATTTGCCCTGGGAAGAATGATGAGCCGACCAGCATCTACTTCAATATTTTCCACAAGGCTAACAGCTGCAATATGACCGGCTGGTTCGTTGGCATGGGTCCCACCCAGGATCATAACCGTTGCGCCAGGCTGATCTCCTTCGAATATATATACATCTGTATCACCTGCCGTCCCTGCCAAAGGTTTGAAGTAATCACTCAAGTGCAATTTCTGGCACGGATTGGGATAAATGGGGTCAGGAACATGCATGGAGAGAAATTCCTGGCCGACGTATGCAGACACGGTAAGTGCGCTGACAAGGATGAGTAACCGGGTCAGATGTTTTCTTAAAAAGTTCATTTTATGAGGAAAACTCTCAGAAGTAAAGGAATGATAACGATCAGATGGGTCAGTTGTTTCTTCCAGTCACCCTCATTGAATAGATCCTTGATCGAGAGAATCAAAACGATTGTTGCAATGCCGATATATATGAATTCTAGCATCATCAAACGATCAAATACTTTGCTAACCAGTTAGCACCAACAATCATCATAACACCATAGATCGCAGTGATCATGATATAGGGGATACAAACTTTCAATATTCGAAAATAATTCGGCTCATCTACCACCTGTGCTGAGAATATTCCAGCCAGTGCAGTCGGTGGCATCATATCTCCGAGGCTGGCAATCAGGGTGATGGCTGAAGCAACGATGATCTCATTTCTTCCCAGTAACGCGAGGAGGAATGGTACTCCAAGGACATAGGAAGCGCCATACGAGGATATGGCTCCGAAGAGGGGCAGCGATACTGCTATAGCCACATACAACCAGTAAGATGGTATTTGAACAATATTGACAATGAGAAATCCGCGAACACCAGAAAGACTCATTACCTGGATGAACATTCCGATACCCACTAATATACCCATCACTGGCATGGCCTTCCGGACAGCAGATTGAGCAACTGTCCAGTAATTGAAATCACGGCCAGAACGAAAAGCTGCCAAACTGGAAATCACAAATATCAGAGGGAGCCCCATAGAAGTCAGGTCATTTGGAACGAGACGGGACAGACCCATTAGAAGGACCAGGATCAATACAGGTAAAAAAAGTCTTGCTCTACTTATCTCCTGGGTGAGTGCAGAAAATTGGTCCAATACTTCAGAACGCACTCCCCTGCTCACATGGGGTCTGGCAATAAAAAAAGTCGTAAACAAGGCCAGAGGAACCGTGGCAAATAGCAGTGGGAGCTCAAACCCGATAAATGGCATGTCGACTCCACCGCCAATGATCATGGCAGGAACATTGATGGGTGGCGCTATCATTCCATATAAAGCCGCCATGGCTATAATACTGCCCGTCTTGACCTTTGGGATACCATAGGCAATCAATGCTGGCGCTACAACAGCACCTGTAGTCAGAACTGAAGCAGTTGAAAGACCAGTCAGCATCCCAGGGATCATGATAAAGAAGGTGATCGCAGTCAAAAAAAGGAACGGATATGCATGGAAGTAACGGACTATGAGACGGCTGGTCTCTCCAAGGGCGCCTGTTTCCTTTATAATCTCCATGAATATCATCGCAGTCACAATGATCAGGATGGGATCAAGATAGGAGATACTTCCCTCAACCAGATGACGAAGCGGGACACCAAAACCTGAAAGCAGGGCGCCTGCTATTGATGCCAGAGCCAGGGATATCCCAATGGGAAATTTCTCAATGAACACCGCGATGGCAAACAGTGCCATCATGGCAATCAGAACGAGGAGCTCAGCGTTCATCACCGATTCCTGTTTTAAAAACCGGAACTGATGGAAAAGGTCTGGATGTTTCCGAAGTCACCGTAGGGCGTAAATGCGTAATCCAGCATCAAGGTTTGACGATAGAGGTTGAGCTTCAATCCAGCCCCATAGGCATATTGTTGCAAGTCATAGCCCCTGCTGTACCCCCCTCGTGCGAACAACATATCACGATAGGAATACTCATAACCGAGATTCAGTTTCTCACTGTCGTCGTTGGGATGGGTTCCATTTACAGCAAGGATCAATCGACTCTGGTCTGATTCAAAGAGACGATCACCCTGACCCATGATCTCCATGGACGTGCTTATTTTGAAGCTTGTTGGGAGTGGCCATGGTTCAGTATGCAATCGGACGTCTACGCTCGCGTTGAGCGAATTAGCCTCATTGGGATCATACTCACGAATCAGATCGCGACCTGAAAGCTGCATATTATTGCCAAAGTTGGTAAACGCCATTCCAATGACAATACCTTTATATTTGGTATCCAGATAGGTACCAACATCAACACCAACGGCCGTTGCGGATTCATTCCAGATACGCTCGGATATGTATTTAACCGTTGCCCCGAGAGAAAATCGGTCGGTCATTCGCCTGGCATAAGTGATGCCGGCAGCGATACCCTGGGCGTTCCAGAATTGATCTGTTCCTTTCGGGTCCATCTCGGTGGTGATTTCTTCATCACCCACCGTCATGGAATTCACACTCAGGCCCAGATAGGAGCTGCTGTTCATCGGGATAACCAGAGCACTGAAGTCATGACCGGTATCCACCAACCAGGCCTCATGAGCAAAGGTCCAGGTGGTTCGATCCAAATTGGTGATTCCTGCCGGATTCCAATACACGGTTGAAGCATCGTTAGCTACGGATTCGAAGGCTCCTCCCATGGCCAGAGCGCGTGCTCCAACGCCCACTTTCAGGAATTGTGCAATGGAGGTGCCTACCTTGCGAAACTCTTCTGCCTGCGCGAGTTGCAGAGAACCAAGCACAAATGCCAGAGTCAGTAATCGAATGATTATGTTCCTTTTCTTCATGATGCTTCTCCTACCTCACAATGGCCAGTTTGCCGGTTGTCTGGTCTCCACCTGGCGTACTGATCAAATAATAATAGACGCCATAGGATATTTCCTGGCCGAAGGTGTTGGTCAGATTCCAGTTTTCGATACCTGTTCCACTGTCATGATGAAGTTCTTTTACCTTGGTCCCGCTCAGAGAGTATATCTTAATATCACATTCTTCTGGGAGATACATGAATTTCAAACTGCTTACATTCTCCATGGGATCGAATAGAGAGGTAACCACATAGGGATTGGGAACCACCTTTACACTGGACAGAGCCCCTGCTTCCATGGTTTTATCAATGGTGGGATCGTTAATGGTAAAGGTCAAAACATCCCCTGCATAGTAACTCGATGTCGCGTCAAAGCCTGATCCGTCCGAGTATGCAGTCGTATAAGTAATCATGGTCTTTTGACCTGATACGGGCAAACTTCCCGTCGCAGCATCAATGGAATAAACAACTTTCATCGGCCACTTGCCCGGGAAAAATCCGGTTGGCTCGAACCCTTTGAGGGAATCGCCAGCAGCTGGGGTAGTGGTGGGATATAAAACGTCGCAGACATAAATATCATCGCCTGCACTAAAAGCCCCATCTGAATCTTTGTCTTTACAGGCACCGACAATTTGTACTTCATTCGGTTTGACCCTCCAGACTTCAAATGGCACCCAGAACATCGCCAGTGGCTGTGTCCTATCCTGAGAATAAACCCATGACCCTGTATCGGTAAAACGAAGCTCATATCCTTGAACCCTGGAGGCGATGGACGAGGTCGGAACATTTGTTACGGCAACTGCCCATGATTCTGTTGTATCTGTAGCACCTGCGACGGATAAGTCTTTCCCCAAGCCATCAGTGATAGACCCAATTGTCCCGATTTCCTGGGTTGAGGAGACTTTGATCTTTAATCCAATATCCTCCAGGATATAATAGGAATCATTGTTGATCTCCATTCCGTCTTTCAAAACGACGGCACTTGAAACATCCTGAACGGAGTAACTGGTTGCCGGAAACCCTTCGAAGGTAATTTTGAAGGTCGGATCCACTGAGTATCCCTGATCGTCTTTGTAAGTGATGTACTGTTCGGAATCGATGATATCGAAGGATACTGTTCCTTCTCCAGCACCTGAGACCTGGTTCGTCTCACTCACTTCCCCCGCTATGTATCCGATAGGTCGAGGCGCCGGAATAACATCGACAAAATTCTTTTCCGCCGCACTGGTACCCTTGGCACTTTCATAGGAAGGAATGGAAGCATTCGGTACTCCCTGGTCATACGAGGTGACTGTGTAAGAATAGGTAATCCCGTTAAGAACTGTATTATCAGTATAGCTATATTTAAGGCCTGTATTGTCACCGAGATAATTGGTAGGAGTAATTGGATCGACACCATTTATCCCATTGTCTAAATCGAACTGGATCAAGGGCACGTAAGCAATGACATTCCCCTGGTAATCGGTTATCTCATCACCCCAGGTAACGCCGCCATCTTCACTGCGATAGATCTTGTACCCTTCGAAATCCAAATCACCTGTTGAGGGATCCGCCGCTAATTCAGCACTATTGTCCCAATAAATAGTGACAGATTCATCACCGGGAACTGCTTTTAATTCTGGTCCAGGAGGAGCAGAAGGTCCCACAAAGCCGGCCTCATACATTGTGATGGCCATTTCGCTGTTCTTCATGAAATCTTCATCTGTGTCACCTACAACAACAGCAATTGTCCACTTTAATGTATCATCGGGAGCCAGTGAAAAAGGTCCTGAAGCAATGATATACACCCAGTCACCTCCCGTAGTGATGGTATTCAGGTCATCCAGGTGTGAATTGGATCCATGAAAAAATTCACTCTTGATCAATGCCAGGTCTGGATCATTAATATCACTGCTGATAATCGGCCACAACTGTTCATCGGCCGTTGGTCCAGTATCCGTGTAATAATGGAAGTCTGTAATTCCCATATCATTTGGTGTTTCCAGATAGATAATGCCGTAGTCCATATCCTCCAGACGTCCATTGGCATTTGCGAGGCTCGCACCACCGATATCTGCATCGATATCACGGTTGAAAATGATTGGATACTGGTCTGAAAGTCCATATCCGCTTGGACTGATGAGCGTTTCCTCTCCATAATCACTACAATCAGGATCCTGATACATACCGATCCAGGCGCTATCAATCGTTGTGGTACCGGTGTTGTGGATAAAGAATTCATAGAACTGAAAATCTTCAGCGTAAGATCTACCATAACAATAGGCCATCTGCTCGATCTCTATGCCCACCGGATTGCCCTGGACATTGGCAGCATCCGTGTACACTGCATACACATCCCTATCCGAGACAAACTCATTTTCGTAGACATAGCCTGTTGCACGATCTCGTCGAAAATATCCCGGCCAAAAATGTTCTCCATTGGCATCGACGGGCCAGGTAACCGGAATATCACTATGGGCCAAATAGGGTGTGGTACCGTCAACGTACTTCAGCATTGCTTCCTTACCACTCCCATCATAATGAGTTTTTCCAAGACTACCATCTTTTGCAATCCAGTCCTCATTCCCGTTTGCGCTGAAACCATCGATGACATTCCCATTGTCCCCATTTTTTGAATTCTGCCGCACGGCGAATAAAAGTGCAAAATCATCTACCATGGAACCATAGGGTTCAGTCTTTGGATAACGGAAATTATAGAAATCCTTGGAAGGATTATTGCCTGGATCTTCAAGACGTGTATCCGTGATCTGGCCATAATTCATGGTAAGATTACAGAGTTGGCCTTTGCTCATCACGCCAATGGCTTCATCAATCCTTGCCGCTGGTTTATTTAACTTCAATTTGGTATACCAGGGTTTTTGGGGCTGCAGGGTAACATCATCAATTTCCTGTGCAAACCCAGGCAAGCTGACAATGATGATCAACAGTATGATTTTCCTGAAGCTCGATCTCATATTTTTCACTATTTTACCTCACACATTGTCAATTATAATTTGATGTACATACCGAGACGAATATCACGACGGGGACCAACATTCGCCGGATTTGCCTGACGGTCATAGCTACGATAATTTGCCGGTCCGCCCCACCATGGATCACCAGTTTCTGACCACACATACCTCACGTTGAGATTGTCCAGAATATTTGTGCCCTTGAGGAAGATCACCAATTTGGTATCACCAAGATAAAAGGTTCTATCCAGGCGAAGGTCAAGCGTATTGCTATTGCCCTTTCTTTCAGAATTGGTCTCAATGCTCAATGCGCCACTATAGCTTGGTGTATAGGGTAGACCGCTGGCTAACTGAAAGAGCAGGTTGGCACCAAAATTCGAAAGCATTTTAACTCGATAGTTACTCGGGAAGCGCAGATCAATGTTGGCTGACAAATCATGGGTTCTATCAAAGTCGAGATAGAATTCACGAATGGGTCTCAAATTGGCATCGCCTTCACGGAAATAATAGCCTGCCAGAGGATCAGAACCTGAACCCTGGGCTACACTGTAGGTATAATGGGCACTACTATTGATCAGACGACCGATTCGATGCTTAAGACTCACATCAAAACCCTTGATCCTCGCATAATCCTCATTGATGTATATTGTGTAATTATAGGGTTGGCGAGAGTAGTATTTTGTTGATGTCAGATCACGGATATCCTTATAGAATCCTGAGAAGTCCAGAGCGAGGTTTTCATTGAGTTGATATTTACCACCCACTTCAAAAGCGACAGTCTTCTGTGGTTTAAGACCGGGGTTTCCAATGATCACATCTGATTCTGCCAAATTGGCCACGGCATTATCATTGCGATATAGATAATAGAAGTCAGGATTCTGGAAAAAATGACCATAGGAAAAATGGAATACCAACTTGTCTGTTACGACATGGGCCAATCCGATTCTGGGACTAAATTTATAGCGTAATGGAACTTCCTTCAGCTCTTTAAACTGAAATTCTGATGTAGTCGTTCCATCCCCATTGTCAACCGTCACGGTTTCCTGAATATCACCAACATCCTCCCAATAATCATCATTCACTTTGAGGGCATCAAATCGAAGACCCACATTCAAGACCATGAAATCAAATTCCATTTTGTCCTGAACATAAAATGCTGCTTCCTGGGGCGTTCGTTCATAGAATTCGGGACGATGTCTGAATGCACCTGGCCACGGATCAGAAATGGCATGGCGGAAGAGGGTATGCTGCTTCAGATCAAAACCGGTCTTCAATTGGTGAGCCAGTGTCAATTGACTTGTCAGATCCCCTTTCAGATTAAGGGTGGTCGTTTCTTCTCGGTACCAGCTACGGGCATCCCCACCCCGAAAATCACTCTCCGTTCCAAAGATGTACTGTAATTTTGTGTATTCAGTGGTGACTGTATCAAGGAGAACTCCAGTTTGGGGATCATAGGGTACATTGATGCCTGGAATGTTTTGCTCACCAGTCCGAAACAAGCTCTGGAAATGCAGGGTGTAAAAAGTTTTGCTGCTAACAGCTTGTTTCCACGTGACGACCTGTCGCTGTGTCTTTGTCGTGGTCAGGTCCTGATGTCCCAATAATCTCGTGTTATAATTGATGACATCTGATGTGTCGTTCGTGACAGGAGGTATATATTTGTAATAATGGGAATACCCCATGAAATATTGCGACGTTGTCTGAGCAATGAAGGATAGACTTGAAGAATTTGTCAACTTATAATTTAATTTCCCCATAAGCTGATTCTCGATGGTAAAGCCAGTTGGTAAATAACTATCATGATTATTGTGAAATCCTGATACAAAATAGGTCATTTTCTTTGTCATGGGCAGAGGGCCGGAAAGATTTCCGCTGAATCGACCCAGAACGGGGATGAGCAACTTATCCTCTGCATAGTCATGATCCAGGACACTCACATGCTGATATTGGGACTGGCCAACTGTATCATCGACAGAACTGTAGTAGCGAACGGCATCCAGATAATCCTGCTTTTCTGTCTCAGTCAAGCCATCCACCAAATCCGAATCCAATAGCCAGTCAGATAGATGGTAGGGCGAGCTGTTCACGATATCAGATTCATACTGGAATTTACCCTCCAATTGACGGCCACCATCTTTTGTGGTAATATTTACGATGCCACTCATGGCCTCGCCATACTCGGCATTGAAACCACCCGTCAGGATGGACATTTCACTCACTGTATTGATATCAATTCCAGCACCTAAGCCGCCGCCAATAGGATCCTTGACCAGTATGCCATCGACATAGTACGATACCTCGCCACTACGCCCGCCGCGTAGATGAAGGCTCCCATCCTCCCCTTCAACAAAACCTGCCTGGGTGGTGAGGGCATCGTTAACTGTGGTCATCGGTGCTTTTTCCGATATGTCTGCACCGGACATGATGGATTGTTTTGCTGTGATGTCCTTGTTAACCAGCCTTCTCTCCGCAACAACAGTCACGATTTCACCTTCAATGGTACTGAACTGGAGGGTTATGACGATGTCTGTAGTCAAGTCTGTTTTTACCATGACTTCCAACATGTCCTCTCCCCGATACCCGATCATTGTAGCTCTGAGTGTGTAGGTTCCCGGGGGGATATTATTTATAAAGAAATATCCATCTTCACCGCTGGATGCTCCCCATTCGGTACCCAGAATTACGACGTTTGCGCCAAAAAGAGCTTCATCCGTGCTGCCATCTACAATTCGTCCTACGATTTTCCCAGTATTGCCTCCGAATACAAGCGTCTGCATTGCACAGAGGAGAATAATCAAATGCCTGAGATACGAATGTATGTTACCGTTCATTTTGGCGCTCCACAGTCTTTTAATGTTGTTGCGATTCTCACGTGTTGCTTACTCATTTCGCAAGAACCAGCAGCCCATGACATCAATCCATGGGTAATAGTATGAGGGCAGCACCTTGCAGTACTGCCCTCATTTGATTTCTGTTTACTTCAAGTATATCAGTTTATTCGTGATGATCTGATCACTGGTCACCAGTCGATAAAAGTAAATACCTGAGGACAAAGACCTGGCGTTAAAGGTCACGTCATAGGTACCTGACTCCATTTTCTGATTCACAAGCTGAGCAACTTCCTGTCCCAGGGTGTTATACACATTCAACTCGACCACACCCGATTGTTTGATCGAAAATTCGATGGTCGTGGAAGGATTAAACGGATTTGGATAATTTGATAACAAATTATGCGTCACTGGCTTCTGAACGCCATCAACACTGACCACAGCTTTTGGAATCAGACCATACATGATAGCCTGGTCGTCTCCGTCAGCCTCGATCCAGATAATATCTGCGCCATTTGTCCCAATATTATTGCTGATAGAAGGAGCACGTGCCGCTAAATCAATGCTATTTGTGCTAATCTGGATTGGACGTGTCCAAGTTGCACCCAAATCTGCAGAATTGAGGCCGTAAATACGGCGGATACCATCATTGTCGTCGCCAAAGTACACCACATACAGATCATCATTACCACCAAAGGCAATGGATGGATAATCTGCCTGACCTCCGGGGTTATTTGTAATTTTCACGGGGTCAGTCCAGGTGTTGTCCACATTCTTCTTCAGATAGTAGATTTGACCATCGTCTGCATTATCGAAATCAGCTTCAGCAGTATAAAATACAAAGTGACGGACTCCTGCATCATCATAGGCTAATGAGATCGAGTAAATATCCACTGAATCGGCAAAGACAGGTCCGCCACTTGCGTCTGACAGGTATTCGGTGGCTCCCCAGGTACTTCCGTCATACTCTTGAAAAGCACCTGCGTATTGACCAAGCGGTCCCTTTAGTCCACGAATGGTTACACCCACTTTGCCGGCGGGGCCGGATGCAATATTTATAAAAGCAAGGGAGTTGTTTGCCATTGACCCTTTAATTGTATCTGCAAAGAGAACCGTTGGTGTGCTCCATGATGCACCATCTGCGCTTTTGCTTATATAGTAATATTCGCTTACATCATCATTTTCCCAGCCTGTACTCCAGGCAACCCACAGATCACCATTGCTGTCAAATGCTGCTGTCGTATGCGCTGCCCTGAGTGTGTCCCACGGCGTAGCGGTTCCAGTCACTGAGACAGGTGTTGACCAGGCTGAGCCATTATAGGTCGCATGAACAATATTCCAGTTGCTGGACCATAAGGCGTGGAATGTATTCGCATCATCAACAAGGACACAGGCATGACTCAGATTACGTCCCTCACCTGTTCCCCTGCCAACAGCAACCGGTTCATTCCATGTTTCCAGAAAGTCATCATAGGTTACAGAGTAAACCAATGAATCCGGACCTGCTACAGTTCCGTAAATAGCCATGACCTCTCCATTGCTCGCCCGAGCAATTTTGGAACCACCTGGCCAGTTGATGGCGCGATCATCATCGCTCGTACCAATCCTACTGCCACTGGTTTGCGCAAACAGCGTCGAAAACGTTGCCATGAGAACCAGAACCATGCAGTAACTTGTAACTTTTTTCATGTCACTTTCTCTCCTTTTGATAATTCCAGCCAAATTCACCTTGACCATGTGAATCATGCTGACGTTGAATAATTCTTTCCAGTAAAACTTGATTATTGGCAACATTTGAGCCAAAGTTCAACTACCTGCAATCAATCCTTCTGAATCCCAGATATACAGGGCTTTCCTTAATTTTTCCCCTGCAAAGTATTCAGTTGAATTATCCGATATCTACGCTAATTTGTGTTCGCTTTCAGCACACATGTGCACAGTTAATGCAGCAGTGAAAAGAGAACCAAAATTAGTAATATCCGACGCAATACCGCGATTATCACCTTCATCATAGCCCTTGTGGTGAGTGGTATAAGTATTTTTGCCATCTCGTTTATCAATCGCTGGGGCGATGAGGTGGTCTCCTCCCATGAAACCATGACCGAGATCATCGCCCATCAACTGCTGCAATATTCTGAATCTGTGTTTTATGACCCTGGGATAGAAACCCTCTTCAAAGATGAGAAATTGAGTGAAGCTGATTTGAATGAGCTTGATTCCCTGCTGAAGACTCTTTCCAATATCGTACTGAATGAGATCAAGGGACTGGAAGGTGGATTCTATTTGAAAGCCAATGACAAGTTTGTGGGCTATGCCTATCCAACACTGCCTCCCCCAAAACCTGCCTACGGTCCGCCTCCCCGTTCCTATGATATCATTAAAGGACAGATACTAGAGACCATTGGCGGGAATCACGGCATATCAAAACTGCATAGGTTTGACCCTGCAGTCTTTCCCCTCTCTACCGTTCCCATTGTCCTAAATAATAAAGTTATTGGTGCAACCTGGGTCCGCATCCATATCGAACGGAAATTACCAGCCCATCGACTCCGTGAATTTTTATTCTTTATTGCTACCATCTCCATTGGCGGATTGATTGTAGCAGTCATCATTTTCTTGAGTCTCCAAAAGCGGACGCGGGATATTCGGATTGGTTTGGAGTCAATTCAACAGGATCCCACATACAGATTCCATATGAAAGGTGGTACATACGGATTCATTACCGAATCCATTAACACTCTAGTTGATAATCTGGATGTGGAGCATAAAAACCTACAAAAGCTTGAGAAGGAAATGCACCAACAGGACAAATTGGCCTCTTTGGGGAAACTGATTGCAGGTGTAGCCCACGAGGTTAAGACACCATTGGCCATGATTAAAACGCGCGTCCAGCTCTGGCAGCATAAGTTAAATGCTCGAACAGAATCAGAGGACATTATAGAAATTGTGACTCCAGATTCCATGGAGCTTGTAGTGAAAGAGATCAATCGCCTAACGGATCTGGTAAATCGACTCCTTGTTTTCAGCAAACCAATTAATAAAGAACTTAGCAATTATAATATTAATCAAATGAGCCAGGAGAGTATCGATCTTTTAAAGATGAGTCATCCAGAGATTGAATTTATCGAGATCTATTCAGCAAGCATTCCCGACATCCCGATGGATTCCCTTGCTCTGAAGCAGGTAATCATAAATATCCTTTCAAATTCCGTCCAGGCCAATGGCGAAAAAGGACAGATTAGTCTATCAACCCTGATATCAGATAATGGAAAGCGCATATCCGTACAGATCCATGACAATGGACCAGGCATCCCGGCGAATCTTCTGGATAAGATTTTTGATCCCTTTTTTACTACGAAAGCAGATGGAGCAGGATTGGGTCTTTCTATATCATATGAGATCATAAAGGCTCATGGGGGGACGATTGAATTTTTTAATG
>ERZ889078.2394-NODE-2394-length-13400-cov-5.155339_pt1 | contig 13400 bp, 10 predicted proteins | sample MGYA00521266_ERZ889078 | MGnify/ENA primary metagenome ERZ889078 (study PRJEB32303, sample SAMEA104408618) | aquatic metagenome | biome: Brackish water; feature: Pelagic; material: water | place: Baltic Sea | collected 2014-06-16T06:34:00 | depth 76,534 m ...
TTTCATCGGCCATCCGGCAGTTGGAAGAGCAGTTGGGCGTGCAGCTGGTATTTCGTGGCTCGCGCTTTCGGGGGCTGACGCCGGAAGGCTTGCGCGCACTGGATTTGGCGCGGCAGATCGTGGGCGATGCCCGCGCGCTGAAGGCCGAGATGCGGGCGGCAAAGGAAGGGCTGACCGGGGTGCTCCGGCTCGGGGTTATCCCCACGGCCTTGCCGATGGTGGCCGAACTGACAGCACCTTTTGCCAAGCGCCACCCGGCGGTGCGGTTGCAAATCTTCTCGCACACTTCGGCCGAAATTTTGGCGGGGATAGAGCGGTTGGAACTGGATGCCGGCCTGACCTATCTGGACAATGAGCCTTTGGGACGGGTAATCTCGGCACCGGTCTACACGGAGTATTATCGGCTGCTTTGCGCCAAAGACTCTGCCATGGCGGGCAAAGCACAAGTGACATGGGCCGAAGTAGCGACGCTGCCATTATGTTTGTTGACCAGTGACATGCAAAACCGGCGGATCATCAATCTGCAATTGGCCGAGGCTGGTACGCGCGTGAATGCGCGGGTGGAAAGCAACTCCTCCATCGCGCTGATTGCACATGTGCGCACAGGCGATTGGGCCTCGGTGGTGCCAATGGGGCTGGCGCAAATGGTCACCGGCGGAGAGCTTGCAGCCATCCCCATCGTGGAGCCTGAGGCGGAGCATCAGGTGGGGCTGGTAGCCGCACCGCGAGACCCGCTGACGCCAATGGTCGAGGCGCTGTTTGTCCTTGCACGGCGCAGATGGCGAGGCTGAGCTAGCGTAAAAAACTCAGTGGGGCCCGATCTTACAAGCCTACGCTGCCCCCGGAGGCGCAATAATGACGATTAAAGGCACCATCAAACCGTCATACGGCACCCTGTCGTCGCGGAATTTTAATCCCATGATGATCGCATATCCACTTCCCCCTATGCCAAGGCTCTCGCTGCCCCAGCTTTGCGCCTAGCCCTTCCGCGGAAACCATCTGGAGAAACCATTGGGAAACGAAGTCGACAATAAAATGCACGGCATTGCCTTGATGGTCTTGTCGATGGCCGGATTTGCCGTTGCCGACGTATTTATCAAATTGGCATCTGGCACAATGTCGCCCGCTCATACGACGTTCTTGCTGATGGGCGGCGGCGGGATCGTTTTTGCGGCAATCGCAAAAAGCCAGGGCGAAGCATTGCTTGACCGCAAAGCCTTTGCCCCAATTTTGTTGCTTCGCTATCTGACCGAGATCATTGGAACCTTTAGCATCGTTCTGGCACTGGCAACGGCACCGCTCTCCACGGTGGGTGCCGTCCTTCAGGCCGCCCCCCTTGTGGTCACCGTCGGTGCCGTGATGTTTTTGGGCGAGCGGGTAAGCTGGAGCCAGTGGGCCGCAATTGCTCTTGGATTTATCGGTGTGTTGTTGATCATCCAACCCGGTGCCGAAGGGTTTCAGATCACTGCCCTTTGGGCCGTCGTGGCGGTGCTGGGTTTCTCAGGACGCGACCTGACAATCCGGCTGGCACCGCCGGGCATGGCATCGTCCCGGTTGGCAACCTACTCGATGGCAGCCGCCATACCCTTTGCGATTGTGTGGTGCCTCAAAACTCAGGGAACCCTGCTGCCACCGGAAGCGAACTGGGGATATGTCGTGGCCATGGTTGGCTTTGGCGCGGCAGGATACCTGCTGTTGATCACCTCAATCCGGTCCGCCAAAGTCTCCGTTGTCGCGCCCTTCCGGTATGCGCGATTGGTCTTTCTGATGCTATTGGGTGCTTTGGTCTTTGGCGAACGTCCGGATGCTCCGGTGCTTTTGGGCGCGGCATTAATTGTTGGCTCAGGCGTTTTCACCATGTGGAATGGCCGCATAAAATAACAATGGCGGGTATAGTTCTGCCTGGGCGGCATCGTGAGGCAAGGGCTGAAGAACGACGTCCGCCAAGGCCGGGCTTCGGGTCCCAAAGCGGCCACATCGCACCCTCGGCCCGCGAACGGTCCTGATCCTAGTCGTAGTTCCGAAGATCCTCGATCACTTTGCCATCATTGGGCAGCGACCCTGGCGGAACCAGTTCGACCTTGCCGCGGAGCTTCAGGGTTTCGAGGATGGTTCCCTCATAAAGGGCTGGATTTGACGCGCGGGTTTCTACCCTTACCGTCATCTCGTCCATCTCGCCGTTGCGGCTGGCAATAACCCGCGCGCGCGTCACTTCGTCATGAGCAGCCACAAAGGCCGCGACCTGCTCGGGGCGCACAAACATGCCTTTTATCTTGGTGGTTTGGTCGGCGCGGCCCATCCAGCCCTTGATGCGGGCGTTGGTGCGACCGCACGAGCTTTGCCCCTCCATCATGGCGGAAAGATCGCCGGTGGCAAAACGTATCAACGGGTAATCAGGGTTGAGCGTAGTGACGATAACCTCACCCACCTCGCCCGGTGCAACCGGATCCCCGGTTCCGGGGCGCACGATTTCCACGATGACACCTTCATCAAGGATCATCCCTTCCATCGCGGAGGATTCGTAGGCGACATTGCCAAGGTCTGCGGTGGCATAGCATTGCAGCGCAGCAATGCCACGGTCAGCATATTCGCTGCGCAGCGACGGGAACAGCGCGCCCCCCCCCAAAGCCGCGCGAGTGATGCGCAGGCGCCCGCCCATCGTATCGGCCTTGTCCAGGATCACCTTCAGAAAATCCGGTGTGCCCGCATATACGGTCGCACCAATATCGGCAGCGGCCCGCACCTGCAATTCGGTCTGGCCCGTGCCTGCGGGAATAACGCGTGCCCCCACTGCGCGCGCGCCGTTTTCAAAGATCATGCCGGCGGGGGTAAGGTGATAGCTAAAGCAGTTTTGCACAATATCTGCAGCCCCGATGCCACAGGCATGCAAGAAACGCCCCATGCGCCACCAATCATGGCTGGTGCCACCAGGCTCATAGATCGGGCCGGGGGATTGGAATATATGCACGATATTGCTAGTGTCGATGCCCCCGAATGGTGGGTTTTCCTTTTGCCAGGCCGACAGGTCAGATTTTCGCAAAATCGGCAGCTTTGCCATATCTGCAAGGCTTTGCGGCATAAAGTCGGTGATGCGGGAGGTGCCGGGGGCGGTGATAGCCCGTGCGATCTGGGCCTGCAACTGGGCAAGCTGATCGGCCTCGCGTTGATCCGCACTTCGGGTCTCCAAAGCGTCGAAATGGGTCATGGTCTGATCCCTCATGCCAACCAACGCTTACGGCGGCGATAGCTGCGGACATCGCGAAAAGATTTACGGCCTTTGTCAGACATGCCCAGATAAAATTCTTTCACATCCGGGTTTTCACGCAATTCCTGCGCCGTACCTTCCATCACCACGCGGCCCGATTCCAGAATATAGCCCATATGAGCATAGCGCAGCGCGACATTGGTGTTTTGTTCAGCCAGAAGGAAGGTCACGCCCTCATTCTCATTCACGGCCTTAACGATCTCAAAAATCTGCTCCACCAATTGCGGAGCAAGGCCCATCGAAGGCTCATCAAGCAAGATCATATTAGGGCGGCTCATCAGCGCGCGGCCAATCGCCGTCATCTGCTGCTCACCGCCCGAGGTATAGCCGGCCTGGGATTTGCGACGTTCACGCAGGCGCGGAAAATAGTTATAGACCAACTCCAGATCGGCAGCGATGGCGCCTGCCCCGTCGGTGCGCGTATAGGCTCCGGTCAGCAGATTTTCCTCTACCGTCAGATGTTCAAAACAATGGCGCCCCTCCATCACCTGAATGACACCGTTGCGCACCATCTCCGAAGGGTCCGACGATTGCACCGGCTTGCCTGCATAGGTGATAGTGCCCTTGGTCACCTCGCCGCGCTCCGATTGCAAAAGGTTCGAAACCGCCTTGAGCGTGGTGGTCTTGCCCGCGCCATTGCCGCCCAGAAGCGCGGTGATCCGGCCTTTGGGCACCGTCAGGCTTACGCCTTTCAAAACGAGGATCACGTGATTGTAGATCACCTCGATATTGTTGACTTCAAGCAGCGTATCCGTCGTTTGGGGTGCATCCAGCATGGGCTTCATCTTTGCAAAAAATACTCGAAATCCCCGGCCAATGCATATGCCCCAGCCGGGGGGATGGGCGCTTAGTTACAGCGCTTTTCGATGTTGTTTTCGGCGGCAAACGCCGCGCTGTCTTCTTCAACAAGTGCGTTGATGACCTCTTGATCCGACTGGATCCAATCAGTGATCAGGTTCCACTTTTTCGCGGAGGCATCCCATTGCTGTACAAGGCCGTAACCCTCGCCGCCATGGTTGGCGCATGTCACCGAGAACGGGAAACCAAAGTTCGGCAAGCCCGCAGCAGCCATGGTTTCTTCGGTAATGACCAAAGCTTCCATACCGTCACGCATCTGTGCTGGTGTGATGGCCCCAATGCCCGCCAGTTCCTGTGCTTTTTTCGCAGCTTCTGCTGCAAGGAAAGCCGCATACATCCCGCGCGAATAGAGCACGGAGCCGACCTGATCACCCGCACCTGCCGATTTGCCCGCATCATGGACATATTTCTTCAGGTCCGCATAAACCGGGTAATCCATGCCCGTGCCATGCATCGCGAGCGACTTGTAGCCGTTGGCACCGTCACCCGCGGGCAACACGTCATTTTCCGAACCCGACCACCAAACACCGATGAAATTCTCCATCGGGAAGCGGACGTTGACAGCTTCCTGAACCGCAACTTGGTTCATGACACCCCAGCCCCAAAAGAGCACAGCGTCAGGCTTTTCACGGCGGATCTGAAGCCACTGCGATTTCTGTTCTTGGCCGGGGCTGTCGACGGGTAGCAGAGTCAGCTCAAACCCATGCTTGGTAGCCAGCGTCTCAAGCGTCCGAATAGGCTCTTTGCCATAGGCGGAGTTATGGTAAAGCAGGGTAATTTTCTTACCTTTGATGTCATTATCGTTTTGCGACAAAAGATAATTTACCGCGATCGATGCTCCATCCCAATAGTTCGCCGGATAGTTGAACACGTTCGCAAACACCGTGCCATTCTTGGCTGAGGTGCGCCCATAACCCATGGTGTGAAGCGGAATGCCATCTGCGGTGACTTTGGGGATCAACTGATAGGTGATACCAGTCGAAAGTGGCTGAATAATCAGCGGGTTGTCGTTCTTAATGGACTCATAGCACTCCACACCCTTTTCGGTGTTGTATGCTGTCTCGCATTCGGATTGACGGATCGGCACGCCGCCAATACCTCCATCGCGCTCCTGCAGCAGAGTCAGGTAATCGGCATAGCCATCGGCAAAGGGGATGCCCCCAGCCGCAAAAGCACCTGTACGGTAGCTCAAGGACGGAAAATGCAGGTCTTGCGCCATGGCGGGTAGAGCCGTTGCCATAGCTGCCGCGACCAGCGCTGCAAATTTCAGGTTCATTTTTTCGTTCCTCCCGTGGGGTTAAATAGGAATGGTCTCACGCCACTTTCTGCGGTCTTATGATTGGGCGGCCCCTCAATGCGGGAAGGGCCAAAGCCGGAGTTTCTCTTTTGTATGCCGCCAAAGCTGCGCTATCCCATGCGGCTCAGCGATTAGGAAAATAATGATCAATGCGCCAACGATCATCAGCTCTAGATGGGCGGCAAGATCGGTGGGCCATCCGAGCATGCCAACCAGCACATTTTTCAAGAACACCGGAAGCAGCACAAGGAAGGCGGCCCCTGCAAGACTGCCAAAGATGGAACCCAGCCCGCCAATGATGACCATGAAGAGCACGAGGAAGCTTTTCTGGATGCCAAAGCTCTCACCGACCTCCGCAGCCCCAAGATAGACGGCAAAGAATAAGGCCCCCGACACGCCGATGAAAAAGCTGGAGACGGCAAAGGCCGAGAGCTTCGCGCCCAAAGGATTTACGCCGATGATTTCCGCTGCAATATCCATGTCGCGGATAGCCATCCAGCGCCGCCCCATCGCACCACGCGTCAGGTTACGCGCAAGCCATGCCAGCGCCAGCAACATCAGGGCACAAAAAAGGTATTTTGCGCTGGCGGACGTGTTCGGTCCGGTCAGAATAATGCCAAAAATATCCCGCTCCGGTGCCGAGATTTGGCCCGAAGCTGAGTAGTTGTAAAACCACGGCACCTTGTTGAAGAGCCAGACAAGGAAGAACTGCGCAGCAAGCGTGGCCACAGCCAGATAAAACCCCTTGATCCGCAGTGACGGCAGGCCAAAAAGCAAACCAACGCATGCTGTAATCCCGCCCGCCAGCAAAACATGGATAACGATGCTGACCTCAGGAAATGACGTCATCAGCTTATAGACCGCATAGGCCCCCACAGCCATGAAACCGCCCGTTCCAAGCGAAACCTGCCCGCAATAGCCAACCAAGATATTCAGCCCGATGGCGGCGATGGCATAGATCAGGAAGGGAACGAAGACCGCATTGGCCCAGTAATCATTAATGAAAAACGGGATCACCCCAAATGCCACTGCCAGCACGGCATAATAGCGGATCCGGTCAAACTTGATCGGGAAGGTCTGGCTGTCTTCGGTATAGGTGGTTTTGAAGTCACCGGATTCGCGGTAGAACATTACTTGGCCTCCGATGGGCTTGTCGCCGGCGCTAGCCGAGGGTTTTCCACCCCCGCCCCCCCGGAGGATGTTTTTGCCGAAAAGAATGCGGGCAAAAGAACCATAATCACACCCTCTCGATGATTTTCTCGCCGAACAGGCCTTGGGGCCGGAAGACGAGGAAGATGAGGGCCAGCACATAGGCGAACCAGTTTTCGGTGGCACCGCCGATCATGGGGCCGATTGCAAACTCAAAGAGTTTCTCACCCATGCCAATGATCAGTCCGCCAACGATTGCGCCGGGGATCGAGGTAAAGCCCCCGAGCATCAGCACAGGCAGCGCCTTGAGTGCAATGAGCGAGAGCGAGAATTGCACGCCGGATTTGGAGCCCCACATGATGCCCGCAACCAGCGCCACGAAGCCAGCGATGGACCAAACCAGCACCCAGATGAAACGCAGTGAAATGCCAACGGACAGTGCCGCCTGATGGTCATCGGCCACGGCGCGCAGGGCGCGACCATATTTGGTATATTGTGAAAACAGGGTCAGGGTGATCACGAGGGCGGTGGCCACGAGGGCAGCGACGATATCGAGCTTGTCGATGAAAAACCCATAACCAAACAAGTTATAAGTAACCGTTTCAATAGTTTCCGAGATGCCTTGCGGCAGGCCGACATCCAGCTTCTTAATGTCGGACCCCCACATCACATCGCCCAGCCCTTCGAGGAAATAGGCAAGGCCGATGGTGGCCATGAAAAGGATGATGGGCTCCTGATTCACGAGGTGTTTGAGGACATAGCGCTCAATGACAATTGCCATGCCGACCATGACCAGCGCCGTCAGCGCGATTGCCACAACGGAGGGCAGCGTCCAGCCAAAGTGGTGCAGATTTGTGCCGAACACTGCGTTGATAACATGGGAGAAGGGCACTTGTCCCTCTTGCAGGCCCACAAGGGTGAGGGCCGCGAACAGAGCAAGCACGCCTTGGGCATAGTTGAAGATGCCGGAGGCTTTGAAGATCAGCACAAAGCCAAGTGCAACGAGGGAATACATTACCCCGGCCATCAGCCCGTTGAGCATCACCTCGGCGGCATAGAAAAAGGTATCGGACATCAGAATCCTCCCCGAAGGTGAGCGTTACGGGCGGGAAGATCAATCATGTGACACCCCCAGATAGGCGTCGATTACGGCTTGATTGTTGCGCACCTCATCGGGGGTGCCGTCACCGATTTTCTTGCCGTAATCCATCACGACAACGCGGTCCGAAAGGTCCATCACCACGCCCATGTCATGCTCGATCAGGGCGATTGTGGTGCCAAACTCATCATTCACGTCGAGGATGAAGCGCGACATATCCTCTTTCTCCTCGACGTTCATGCCTGCCATTGGTTCATCGAGCAGCAAAAGTTTGGGTTCAGCGGCCAAGGCACGCGCCAGTTCCACACGTTTCTTGAGGCCGTAAGGCAAGCGGCCCACGGGAGTTTTGCGGATATGCTGGATTTCAAGAAAGTCGATGACCTTCTCAACCTTTTCGCGATGCGCAATTTCCTCGGCTTGCGCGCGGCCCCACCATATCGCTTGCGCCAAAAGCCCCGTTTTCATCTGGGTCAGGCGACCTGTCATGATATTATCGAGCACCGACATACCTTCGAACAAAGCGATGTTCTGGAAGGTGCGGGCGATGCCCTGGTTGGCCACTTGGTAGGGCTTCATCGGTGGGCGTTTGGCGCCGCGAAACCAGACCTCGCCTTCTTGCGGCACGTAAAAGCCCGAAATGACGTTGAGCATGGAGGATTTGCCCGCGCCATTGGGGCCAATGATTGCGCGGATTTCGCCTTCGCGGATGTCGAATGTGATACCGGTGATCGCGTTCACACCGCCAAACCGCAGGGTGATGTTTTTCATCTCCATGAGCACGCCACCGATCTGGCGGCCATCGGCGGTGGTGTAGCCTTCGGGGTTTTGCATGTTCATTCGGCAGCTACCTTTTGCGCGGGGGCCACGGCGGCGTCGGCCAGCGTCAGGGTGGCTTTGATTGCCCCCTTGCGACCATCCTCATAGGTGACTTCGGTTTCGGTATAGATTTCGGATTTGCCGGCATAGAGCGCGTCGATCAGATCGGCGAATTTTTCTTCGATCACACGGCGACGAACTTTGCGGGTGCGGGTCATCTCGCCATCGTCGGCGTCCAGTTCTTTGTGCAAAATCAGGAAGCGGTGAACCTGACAACCCGATAGCATCGGGTCAGCGGCGACGGATTGGTTGACCTCACCCACATGGCCGCGGATCATTTCCAGCACGCGGGGGTGCTGCGAGAGTTCCTGATAGCTGGAATAGGCGATGTTGTTGCGTTCGGCCCAATTGCCCACGGCGTTCAGGTCGATGTTGATGAAGGTGGTGCAGAAGGCGCGATCCGCGCCGAAGACAACGGCCTCAAGGATCGCGGGATAGAATTTCAGTTTGTTTTCAACGTACTTGGGCGCGAAGAGGCTGCCATCGGCCATTTTCCCCACATCCTTGGCGCGGTCGATGATGCGCAGATGTCCGGTGCCATCCTCAAAGAACCCGGCATCCCCGGTAGCAACCCAGCCCTCAGCATCCTTGGTTGATGCGGTGCTGTCAGCGTTTTTATAATACTTCACAAAAGTACCGGGGGAGCGGTAAAACACCTCGCCGTTATCAGCAATTTTCACCTCAACGCCAGGCGACGGCACGCCAACAGTATCGGCGCGGACCTGACCATCGGGCTGCTGGGTGATAAACACAGAGGCCTCTGTCTGGCCGTAAAGCTGTTTGAGGTTGATGCCAAGCGAGCGGTAGAAGCTGAAAATCTCGGGACCAATCGCCTCACCGGCGGTATATCCCACCCGTACGCGAGAAAAACCAAGCGTGTTTTTCAGCGGACCATAAACAAGGATATTGCCCAGCCAATAGGCGAATTTATCGCTGCCAGACACTGGGTTTCCATCCAGAATATCGGGACCGACGCGGCGGGCGACGGCCATATATCTGTCGAACAACCATTTCTTGAAACGGCCCGCATCTTCCATGCGGATCATCACATTGGTCAACTGGGTTTCGAACACACGCGGCGGGGCGAAGAAATAGGTCGGCCCGATTTCGCGCAGGTCTGTCATCATCGTGGCCGGGCTTTCGGGGCAATTGACGCAAAACCCTGTCCACATCGCCTGCCCGATGGAAAAAATAAAATCGCCTACCCATGCCATCGGCAGATAGGCAAGCACCTCGTCACCCGCGCGCAGGTGGTCGAATTCTGAAGAATTCTTAGAGGTTTCAATGATGTTGCGGTTCGAAAGAACCACGCCTTTGGGCTTGCCCGTGGTGCCTGAGGTGTAAAGCATGACACAGGTGCTGTCATAGGTCAGCTCAGCGATACGCTTGGCCAGTTCTGTATCAAACCGATGATGGCCTGCGCGGCCTTCGGCGATTACATCGGCCATCGCATTCATACGCGAATGATCGTATTTCCGCATCCCGCGCTTATCGAGATAAACGACCTGTTCGATATGCGGAACCTTGCCCTCAATCTCCAGAATCTTATCGACCTGTTCTTGATCGTTACACACCACAAAACGGCTACCGCAATGGTCCAGCACATAGGCCATTTCTTCAGCAACGGCATCTTGATAGAGCGGCACGGGAATGGCGCCACACATTTGCGCGGCAACCATGGACCAGTAAAGCTGCGGGCGGTTGCGGCCAATGATGGCGACGTAATCGCCACGCTCCAGCCCAAGGGCCAGAAAGCCCATAGCCATGGCCAATATCTCTTCCGCCGCCTCAGCCCATGTCCAGGACTGCCAGATACCGAATTCTTTTTCGCGATATGCCGCTTTGTTGCCATGTACAACCACGTTGCGCGCCAGCAGCGCGGGGATGGAGACAAGCCCTGATGGCGCCTCGGTCACGTTCATTCGATCCTCCCCGAGTGAGCCGCTGCAAGTTGCGACCCGGCTATTCCCGATAGGGGCGATTCTATGCGCCACCACCTTAGTTAGAGGATAGTGGTCACAGCCAATGCTTGCGTGACTTTTTCGCAATTATTTCGAATTGTAACAGCTCCGCATTGCAACTTCCCCCGGCGGCCCCAAGGGTGTTAACCAGTGAGGTAAGGAGAAGGACATGGCCCCTACCCACGAAATTCGCACGGCAATGACGGCCGCCGGGCTGAACCTAATCCAGCAGGCACTTTCGATCTATGACAGCGACTTGCGGCTGGCCGTGTGCAACCGCCGTTTTTCCGAAATGTTCGGGTTGCCACCCGAACTGGCCGAACCGGGGGCAGCGTTTGAAGCGACGATCCGTTTTTTGGTGACTCGCGGCGAATATGGCGCGGTGGAGGATATCGAGACTGCCGTGGCCGCACGGGTTGAGGCTGCGCGTGCCTTTCAGCCGCATTACATGGAGCGCGAGCGCCCAGGCGGGCGCTGGATTTCAGTGGAAGGCGCGCCACTGGCGCAGGGCGGCTGGGTGACGGTCTATACCGATATCACCGAGATCAAACTGCAAGAAGGCTTGCTGCGCGCAAGGTCCGAGGAGCTTTCAGAGCAAGTATTGGCCAATGCCGAACGCCTGTCACAGGCTAACCGCCAGCTCGCCGCGACCAATGCCGCACTGGAAGAAACCAAGCGCGAGTTGACCGAGATGGAAGCGCGCGCGCGTCTCACAACAGAAATGATGCCCGCGCATATCGCCCATGTCGGGCGGGATCTGCGCTATACCTATTCCAACCGCCGCTTATCTTCGGTCATGCCAGCACCGGGACGGCCGCAAAGCATTCTGGGACTGACGGGGCGCGAGGCCTTGGGCGAAACGGCCTTTGGCAAGATAGCCCCCTATCTCAACCGCGCGCTGGCGGGCGAAGCGTCGGTGTTTGAGTTTGCCGATGACGAAAGCGGGAGGCGCATCCGCGCGGCCTTTACCCCCGATCAATTCGGGGACGGGCCGATCAACGGTGTGTATATCCTGTCGATGGATGTGACCGAGGAGGTGCAGGCCCGTTCAGCCCTGATGCAGACGCGCAAGCGCGAATTGGCGGCGCAACTGACCTCTGGCCTTGCGCATGATTTTGCCAATCTGCTGACGATCATCCTAGGCTTGCAAGGCCGGTTGGAGCGGATGGCCCTGCCCAAGGGCGCGCAGGATCTTGTACGCGCCACCCTTGCTGCCGCGCGGCGCGGCGGCACCTTGCTGGACCGGATCGCGGGCATTTCGGGCAAGCGAGAATTAAAGCCCGTGATCACCGCGATGCCGCAGTTTTTGGCCGATCTTGCCACGCTCTCGGAGCCGATATTGCCAGATCACATCAAGCTGTGGATGGCGCGCGAAGGGTTGGAGACGCCGTTACGGTTGGATGCAGGCATGTTGCAAGACGCGCTGGTCAACCTAATTCTGAACGCGCGGGATGCAATGATCACGCCGGGCTGCGCGCACCCCGGAAAGATCACCCTGACCGCGCGGGAACTGCGTGAAACATGGCTGGAGATTATAGTTGAGGATGATGGCCCCGGCTTTAGCGACGTGGCGCTAGAGCGTGGGCTGGACCCGTTTTTTACCACCAAGGGCGGCGAGGGCTCGGGCCTTGGGCTTGCGATGGTTTATGACCAGATCACGCTGGCAGGAGGCACGGTACGACTGGCCAACCGCGAACAGGGCGGCGGGCGAGTGGTGCTGCGCCTGCCGCTGCGCCACGCTGTACCGGATGCGACCCCGCAAATGGTGCTGTTGGTTGAAGACGATGACGATATCCGCGAGAATGTGCGCGAAATGCTGCGCGATCTGGGCCATACTGTAATCGAAGCGGCCAGTGCCGATGAGGGGCTTGGCCTTGCCGCCTTGCCGGGGGTGCAGATTGTGCTAAGCGATATTTCCCTGCCCGGCACGCTGACGGGTGTGGATATGCTGGAGCGTCTAGCATCTCAAAATGGCGCCGCACGTGGCTATCTGATGACATCATTGCCCCCCGCCAACCCGTTGCGCACGCGCGGTGCGGCCCGCTTTCCTGTGCTAACCAAGCCTTTCGACAACGCCCAACTTGCCGCCTTCCTAACCCGTGAGATTCCATGACCGCCAAAGCCCCACTGATCGCCATTCTGGACGACGAACCCGAAATCCGACGCATGCTGCAAGATGCGTTGGAGGAGGCCGGCTTTCGCTGCGCCGCATTTGCCCGCGCGACCGAGTTTGAGGCGGCGCTAAACCGGGTGACTCCGGATGTCTGCCTTGTTGATCTGGGCCTGCCGGACCGCGATGGTCTGGCTGTGGTGCATCGGCTGGCGTTGGAATCGGGGGCGGCGATAATCATCATTTCCGGCCGCGCGCAGGTACAAGACCGGGTGACTGGGCTGGAACTGGGGGCCGATGATTACATCATCAAACCCTTTGACCCGGCCGAGGTGGTGGCCCGTGTGCGTGCGCGTTTGCGTAAAAGCCGTGGCGCCGCGGAACGGGTGGCACAGATTGCGCGGTTTAACGGCTGGGCCGCATATTTTGACCGCTATTTGCTCGTGAATCAGGCCGGGGTAGAGGTACCGTTCTCACATGCCGAGGGCGAGGTTTTGCGATTATTTTTAGAAGCACCAAAGCGGCTGATCTCACGCGCCCAGATGCAGGCCAGCCTTGGTGGGGCCGCGGGAGATAGCTTTGACCGGGCGATGGATGTGCGAATTTCACGGCTGCGCACAAAGCTGGGTGAAGACCCGAAAAACCCGTTGCTGATCAAAACCATCTATGGCGCGGGCTATATCTTTTTAGGTGATGTTGTGTGGATTTAGGCCCGTGGGGCCTGGGCGTGGCCTAGGCTCCAGACCCATTAATTTGCTTGAGGCTTTGATGCCTGCATGATTCAA
>ERZ889078.2396-NODE-2396-length-13395-cov-40.732234_pt1 | contig 13395 bp, 13 predicted proteins | sample MGYA00521266_ERZ889078 | MGnify/ENA primary metagenome ERZ889078 (study PRJEB32303, sample SAMEA104408618) | aquatic metagenome | biome: Brackish water; feature: Pelagic; material: water | place: Baltic Sea | collected 2014-06-16T06:34:00 | depth 76,534 m ...
AATTTGTAGAGATTACATCTGCTGGACTTAAAGAGTCTCATGTTCATGATGTTATAATTACTCAAGAGGCACCGAATTACCACGTATAGGTAATATAAATAATGAGTGAAGTAAGATATGCAGGATTTTGGATTCGTTTTTTTGCTTCATTTTTAGATACTCTTTTTCTCGCTTTACCAGTTGCTGTTGTCATCTACTTTTTAAGTGATGGCAACTGGTTTGACTTCGCACAATACAAACAAAACATGCAATATGCAATGAATGGAAACGCTACAAAAGCTCTTGGCTCTCAACCAGATATGTCACTCAAATGGGAACTACTTTTTGAGGTCTCTGTTTTAGTCGTTACTATACTTTTTTGGAGACGATGGCGTGGAGCTACCCCTGGAAAAAGGTTTGTTCACATTAAAATTGTAGATGCAAAAACATTCCAAGATATTGACTCGCGACAAGCAATTACTCGTTCATTAGGTTATATTGTTTCTACTTTTGCTTTATTGATTGGATTTATAATGGTTGCATTTAGAAAAGATAAGCGTGGACTTCATGACCTTTTAGCTTCCACTGTCGTTATTTATGATAAGCCAAATGTAATAAATATTTAATTAAGTTGTGTACGATAAAATCACAATATATTATAATTTAGGATAAAAAATGGATTTACAAACAAAAGCTTTACACTCAGGTTATACAAAAGATTCTCAAGGGACAATGGCTGTTCCAATTTATATGTCAACTGCGTATGAATTTCGTGATGTAGAACATGCTGCTAATTTATTTGCTCTCAAAGAACTTGGAAATATTTACACTCGTCTTAACAATCCTACAACAGATGTTTTTGAAAAACGTTTTGCTGAGATGGAAGGTGGTGCTGCGGCTATTGCTACAGCAAGTGGTATGAGTGCTACATTTTTTGCTATCGCAAACTCTGCTGAAGCTGGAGATAACATAGTGTGCGCAAAACAATTGTATGGTGGAAGTTTAACACTAACTGCACATACATTTAAAAGATTTGGTATAGAAGCAAGATTTTTTGATGTTCACAATCCTGATTCTATTGAAGCACTTATTGATGAAAAAACAAAAGTGATATTTTTTGAATCATTAACAAATCCAAGCATTGATGTTGCAGATATTGAAGCCATTACAACTATTGCAAACAAGCATGGAATCTTAACAGTTGTAGACAACACGGTTGCAACTCCTATTTTATGTCGTCCTTTTGAACATGGTGCAGATATCACAGTGCACAGTGCTTCAAAATACACTACAGGTCAAGGTCTTGCAATTGGTGGGATTTTAGTTGAGCGAAATAACTTAGTTGAGAAACTCAAAGGAAATCCACGTTACGCACATTTTAATGAGCCTGATGCTTCATACCATGGTCTTGTGTATGTTAACATCCCTCTTCCTCCATTTACACTAAGAACAAGACTTGCCCTACTTCGTGATATTGGTGCTGTTTCTTCACCGTTTAACTCTTGGTTATTTATTCAAGGACTCGAACATTTATCACTTCGTATGCGTGAACATTCTGCAAATGCTCTTGCTTTAGCTACATTTTTAGAATCTCATCCTAAAGTACTTAAAGTAAATTATCCGGGTCTAAAATCTAATGCGAATTATAAAAATGCACAAAAATATTTTCAAGATGGTGCCTGTTCTGGACTTCTTAGCTTTGAAGTAGACTCAGTTGAAACTGCAACTAAAATTGTTGATGCAACAAAGCTTTATTCACTTGTTGTAAATATTGGAGACTCCAAATCAATCATAACACATCCAGCATCAACAACACACCAACAATTAACAGAAGAAGAGCTTATAGCTTGTGGAGTTCCATCAGGTCTTATAAGAATTTCTTGCGGATTAGAATCTGCAAATGATTTAATTGCTGATATGAAGCAGGCTTTAGAGGTATAAAAAGTAGCATTAAGCCGTTTAAGGTAAAATTACACAATATTTTTTAAAGAGCGCACAACTTGAGTCTAAACACACAAACACATACAGAACATTTTACTAACCCTCTCTATCTAGAAAGTGGTCGTATTTTAGAGCCTTATGATATTACCTATGAAACATATGGTGAATTAAATGATGACAAAAGTAATGTGATTGTAGTTTGTCATGCACTTACAGGTTCGCATCACGCAGCCGGAGTGTACGAAGGTGAAGTAAAGGCTGGTTGGTGGGATGGTTTTATCGGTTCAGGTAAAGCTATCGACACTGACAAATATTTTGTAATCTGCTCCAATGTAATTGGCTCATGTTTTGGTTCTACCGGACCTATGAGTTTACAACACCCTCATCATGATTATTACAGATATAAATTTCCAGTAGTAACTATCAAAGATATGGTCAAAGCACAGAGAATTCTTTTTGACCGTCTTGATATTCACCGAGTGTATGCGATTGTAGGTGGTTCTATGGGTGGGATGCAAGCACTGCAGTTTGCTGTTCACTATCCTAACTTTGCACAAAAAATCATAGCTCTGGCTACAACCTATGCCACGCAACCTTGGGCTATAGCATTTAACAAAGTGGCGCAAGAATCTATACTCAAAGACCCTGAGTTTAAACAAGGCTATTATGACCCTGAGGTAATTGCCCAAAATGGTTTAGCAGGAATGGCAGTTGGACGTATGGCTGGTCATATCAGCTTTTTATCACATGACTCAATGCAAAGTAAATTTGGTCGTGAATATAAAAGAACAGATGGTTTATATGAGCTTTTTGGAAAATTTCAGATTGAAACGTATTTAGAGTACAATGGGTATAACTTCACCAAATGGTTTGATCCATTGTCTTATCTTTATATTATAAAAGCTATTAATATTTTTGATCTTTCACGTGGTTTTGATTCACTCCAAGAAGCACTGAAAAAAGTGCAATCACAGCTTCACCTCATTAGTTTTAAAGATGATATCTTATTTAAAAACAAAGAGATGCAAGTACTCTCAGATATATTAACTGAAGTTGGAAATACTAATCATACGTATATAGATATAGATAGTGATTATGGACATGACGCTTTTTTAGTGGAAGTAAATAAATTTGAAAAATATGTAAAGGATATACTCAATGGCTAAAAGTGACTTAACTAAAGAAACCGGAGGTTTTGAAACAAAACTAGAGGGTGCTAAAAAAACACTTGAAGTGTTAATGAATCCAGAAATTACCCTTCAAGAGAGCGTAAAAGCATACGAAAAAGGGATGAAAGAGTTGCAAGATGCAGGAAAAATACTCGAAGAAGCACAGCTTAAAATAAATGAGATAAAAGCTTCTTAATGCGTGCTGCTGTACTGCAACTCAACGCTCAAGGAACAAGTTCAACAAAGCTATACAATTATGTTCGTATAGCGCATAAACAAGGTGTCAAAGTTTTACTCCTTGGCGAGTATATTTTAAATCCTTTTTTTAAAGAACTCCAATCCATGTCACCTGCTATGATTAAAGAACAATCTCATCAACAAAGTGAAGTTTTAAAAGAGCTCTCTACTACATACAATATGACTATCATTGCACCTTTGATTATAGAAAAGAAAAAAAAGCTTTATAAAACTATTGCAAAGTTTGCACCTACTTCTACTTCATACTATCAACAACAAATCTTAATCAACTATAATCATTGGAATGAAGAGAAGTTTTTTGACAATGAAGTCAAAGCACTAGAATCGCCTTTGGTCTTTAATATACATGGTTTTAAGTTTGCTATTATGAACGGTTTTGAACTTCATTTTGATGAAGTATTTGCACAATTATCTTCTAAAAATATAGACTGTATTTTACTTCCAGGTGTTGCGACATTTGATTCTTTTGAGAGGTGGAAATCTTTAATTTGTTCTCGTGCATTTACTCATAACTGCTATATTTTACGTGCAAATAGAATTGGTGAATATAAAGACAAAGATGAAACGTGGCAATTCTATGGAGATTCATTTTTAGCTTCACCAAATGGTGAAGTACTTGAACATTTAGGAAATCGTGAAGAGCTTATGATAGTAGATATGGAACATGCACAAGCTGTCCAAGCACGAAAACTTTGGGGATTTAAAGAAGCGATAAATAAAAGGAATATAACATTATGACGCATTACTTTCATAGACAGATTCAACTCTGGGGTGAAGAGACACAAAAAAGTTTACAATCAAAACGTATAGCTATAGTTGGTTCAGGTGGTCTTGGATCTTCTTTAGCATTCGCACTCGGTGCAAGTGGTATTGGCGAGATCCATATGATAGACTTTGATGAAGTAAGTCTACATAATATTCACCGCCAAATCGCTTTTAAAAGTGGCGATGAGGGAAAAAATAAAGCTGTGGTAAATGCAGAGATTATTCAAGCGAGATGCCCCTTTGTAAAAGCTATAGCACACCAATGTAATTTTGAAGAATGGTCCAAAAAAAATGTAGAAGTTGATTTAATCATAGACGCTACAGATAACCTAGCATCACGTGGTGAAATAAACACCTATGCAAAGAAAGTAAAGCTTCCATGGGTCTATGGAAGTGTTGAAGCTTTTCATGGTCAAGTGTGTTTTATAGATGCGTCTTCTTTTAACGATGCCTTTAAAATCATCAAAAAAACACCAGCAGGAATCGCTGCACCAATTGTTATGCATATTGCTTCACTTCAAGCGAATTTAGCACTTAGGTTCTTAGCAGGTTTGAGTATAAAAAAAGATATGTTGTATTATTTATTTTTTAACGAAGAAGGCGAGTTAATCACCCAAAAGTTTGGACTACCTAAGTAGTCCAAGAAGTATTACTTTTTAGCTATATGCTCAGCTATTACTGCGATATCTGCGTTACTTAGACTTTTTACTTGTCCAACCATCATCCCTTTCATCGCTCCACCATAACTTCCATCTTTATAACCATGTAATGCATCTGCGATTTGAGTTGCAGACCAGTTTGTAATAATAGCAGACTTGCCAAGTGCAGCTTTTTCGCCCTTGCTTCCATGACAACCAGCACATTTACTATATAACAAAGCTCCATTTGCACTTGCAGCCGCTTCTGTAGCTTTTTTAACTATAACTTCTTCAACAGCGTGAGCCTTCTCAACAACAACTTCTTTGACTGTCTCAACTTTTTGGACAACAACTTCTTTGATGGTCTCAGCTTTTTCAACTACAACTTCTTTAACTGTCTGATCTTTTTCTGTAACTACTGTTTCTTTAGCAGCTACTGGAGCCTTCTCTTGTTTAGCAGCATCTTCGCTACAACCGATGATAAACATTGCTATCATAATTGAAAAAATAACTTTCATTTGATTTCCTTTTGATTTAATCTCAGGATTATAGCATAATCCACTTCTTTGTTATAAATCAATTTTATAATGAATATAAAAAACCATATAAAAAGAAGAGGAAATAAAATTGTTGTGACTACAAAAATCGTTATAAGTTTAATGACTTTATTTGAAAATGTCTCAGACTTACTTTCAAGTTGATTCAAGGATGTAGCTAAGCGTTTTTGATCTTGTTGGAGTGACTCTAAATTTGATTTATAGCCATTTATAAAATCCTTTGAAGTGTTATACTCTCCTTCATATACTTCATTGTAAAGTATTTCGTTTGTATAGACAAAAAACACAGCTCCAAAACGTAATACCAGTAAAATAAGGACTAATTTCATACTCATTTGTAAGGCGTAGGAGGTCTGGAATTTTTTTATCCATATAAATAAAATACTTACAACAGTAAATACTATTAACAATATTTTCACAAATATACTTTTACTTATAATCAGCAATAAATGTTGCACACCGAGTGAAACAGAAGATAGCAACATAATAGCTGAGAATCTTTCTACCAAATCATTGAGAGGGTCTAAGATTTGTCCTATGCCGATAGTAGCTCCAACAAAAAAACTTAAATTCACTTCAGAACTTTGTAAAACTGAAATCACTGCGTTTAAACCCTTAGCTAACGCAAAGGAGTAAATCGCCCTCTCAAAGATTTCATCATAAATTTTCAATGCAGCGTTATCAAGCTCTGAATACAAACTAAACATCGAAACCAGTACTAAAAAAATTGTTAAAAATATCTTCATTAATATGCCTATAAAAGATTTTAGCTATAATTGCATCAATTTAACAAAGTGAAGAAAAACATGACTTTTGAACCATATCCATTTGAAAAACTAAACAATTTACTTAAAAATATAACACCAAATGATACTTATAATGCTTCAGCTTTGACTATTGGTGAACCTCAGTTTGAAACTCCTCAGTTTATCCAAGATTCACTAAAGGCAAACACAGACTTACTTAAAAAGTATCCTAAAACTTCTGGTGAAGTTATTTTACGCGAAGCACAAAAAGAATTTTTTCAAAAAAGATTTAATACAACATTAACAGATGAACAAATTATTCCAACATTTGGGACAAGAGAAGTACTTTTTAACTTTCCTCAATTTTTACTTTTTGATGTAGAGAATCCTGTTATGGCATTTCCAAATCCTTTTTATCAAATCTATGAAGGAGCAGCCATTGCAACTCGTTCAAAAACAATCTATCTTAACCTTACCCAAGCAAACAACTTTAAACCCGAGATAGATGAAGAAGAACTTGCCTCGTGTGACTTGGTAATTTTAAATTTTCCAAATAACCCCACTGCATCCGTTTTGAGTCTTGAGGAATTAGGCGAATGGGTGAAGCTCGCTCTAAAATATGACTTTGTTTTAATCAACGATGAATGCTACAGTGAAATTTACACAAAGGAACCTATTCCCTCGCTTCTTGAAGCAGCCATCCATGTTGGAAATACCACTTTTAAAAATACCCTTGTGATTAACTCTATTTCAAAACGCTCTTGCGCCCCTGGTCTTAGAAATGGTTTTATAGCCGGAGATGAAAAAATCTTAGAAGAATACATGAAATACCGTACTTATATTGGCTGTGCAGCACCTCTTCCACTTCAGTATGCAGCAGCAACAGCTTGGCTTGATGAAGATCATGTACAAGCATCACGAGACACTTATAAAAGAAATTTTGAAATAGCAAAAGAAATTTTAGCAACTGAGATTCCAAAAGCTACTTTTTATATCTGGCTCAAAGTTACGAATTCTCTTGACTTCACCAAAAAGCTTTATAAAAACTACAATGTAAAAGTACTTCCTGGTGAATACTTAGCAAGAGAAGATGCAAATGGTTTTAACCCTGGCAAAGGCTTTGTACGAATCGCACTTGTAGAGTCAGAAGACAAAACAAGAAGCGCACTCAATAGAATTAAGGAATGTTTAGATAATGAGTAAAAAAGTAGAAGCACTTAAACAAAAAGTATTACAAGCGCAAGAAAAGTCAGATTTAGCTGCATTATATGTACTTCAAGAAGAAGCATATGAGATTTTTGATGAAGATACACTCAGTGGTTTTTTTGCTAATATTTTAGATTTAGCCTTAGAAAATCTGACAAATACTCTTGAAGCCTGTGCAAAATTAGACACTAAGGATGTGCAAGATTTTGCAAGCCTACGTGCTCTTTATGAATACGCAATGGAGCATTATCATGCAGGTGCTATAAAAGACGCTAGTGCGCTTTTTGAAGTTCTCTCTGGAATAACAGAGGATGAACTCTTCTCTAAAGCGCTCACATACCACTACAAAGCATCTAAGAATGGTATAGATTTAGACACTTTTATGGATGCGTATGCAGATATGGAACTAACCCAAGCAAACAATACATTCTACATCTCCTGCTTTACAAAAAAGGCACAAAAATTGCTAGATGAAGAAAAAAATATTGCGGAGAAATAGCATGAAAATTCACTTCATTGGAATTGGTGGAATAGGTATCTCAGGCTTGGCTCAGTATATGAAGTTTCGTGGTCATGAAGTAAGCGGTTCAGATATTGCTGATTCACTCATCACAAAAAAACTTCGTAAGCTAGGTATTGAAGTAACTGTTCCTCATTCTAGTGACGCTATTACTGATCAAAATCTCGTTGTTCACTCAGCAATTATACGTCCCGATAATCCCGAAGTTCTTACAGCACAAGCCAAAGGGATTGAAGTACTCGCTCGTCGTGAAGCACTTCCACTTATACTTGGAGATAGAAAAGTTTACTCTGTAGCTGGAGCCCATGGCAAAAGTACAACAACAGCAATCCTAACTTCTATCATGCAAGGTTCAGCTATCATCGGTGCAGAATCAAAAGCATTTGGATCAAATGTAAGATACGATGAGACTACAGATACTATGCTTTTTGAAGCAGATGAGAGTGATGGAAGTTTTTTAAACTCTAATGCTCATTGTGCAATTGTTATCAATGCTGAACCTGAACATATGGAATATTACGACTATAACTACGAACTCTTTTATGATTCGTATAAAAAGTTTATAAATGCTGCACCTTGTAGAGTTTTAAATGCAGAGGATCCTTTTCTCTCTAAACTTCAAGGTGAAGTAGATGCTAAGTGGTTATACCCAAGCACAGATATTAAAGATATAGAGTTTATACTTATTAACAATGAACCTCACACTAGATTTACTCTTAGAGACCTTGGTACTTTTGATGTTTGGGGATTTGGTAAACATATAGCGCTCGATGCATCTTTAGCGATTCTTGCTGCAAATGAGTCTATGCAAATAGAGCAAATCCGAACAAACCTACTAGGATTCAAGGGTATTAAAAAAAGATTTGATATCGTCGGTGCACAAGATGACCGTGTGATTATTGACGATTATGGACATCATCCTACAGAAATTAAAGCTACATTTGAGTCGGTAAAAGAATACGCTTCTCTTAAAGGTTTTGATACTATCACTGCTATTTGGCAACCGCACAAATACTCTCGCACTATTGACAACCTTGATGCCTTTATCAACTGTTTCGAAGGGGCAAAAGAGCTTATCATACTTCCTGTATGGGCTGCGGGAGAAAGCGTACGTGAAATTGACTTTGTAGAAAAATTTAAAAGATACAATCTTACAATGGCAGATAAAATCACAAGAGTTAACAATACAATCACAGTAGTCAAAGACGGTGCTGATATAGAAGTATTAGACAAAGGTCTTATCATTGGCTTTGGTGCTGGAGATATAACATATCAAATTAGAGGAACTGCATAATGACATACATTTTTGGAATAATAATTATAGGGCTTTTCTTTTTAGCACTACACTATTTTACAGACTTAAACAATTCTCAAAAATGGTGGGTTACAACTATCGTTTTAGCTCTACTTTCAATTATGGTAATGTTTAACGAATACCAAAACCAAGAAAGCGAGCGAGTAAGAGCTATAGCTACAGCATTTAATCAAGGCAAAAGTATTCAATGCGATGAGAACAATATCAGCAATGCATCCTACACACTCAGCGTTGGTACATATACTTTTATAGGTAAACAAAACACTCCTCATGCAGCAGAGATGATTAGTGCATCAGATTGCAAGTAGATACTAAACAAACAAAAATCGAGTTGCTCATTAAGCAACTTGATTTACAAGAACATATTGATTCGTTTCTAAACTTTTTCGCTCGTGAATCTTCTTTATACATCGAAGGTGATCAAGAACTCCACTTCAAATACATTCAAGCACTCGATAAAATAGAATTTAATGCTCCTCCAAAAATCGCATCTTTTTATACGATCAAAAATCATCTCAAAAAACATGGTGTTTTAAACTTTGAACAAATTTTTGAGATTGTTAAAGTTGTTCGTTATTTTCGTTACTTTAAAAACCGTGAACTTGATGGTATCATCGGTGAATGGATGAGTAAATTTATCATAGATGAGAGATTTACTGAAATCGAAAAATACTTCACCCGTGATGGAAAATTTGAAGAAAATCTTGATGCGAACCTTTTTGGTTTAGGTCAAAGAATTCGTGAACATAGAAATGATATGAGCGGTGCGCTCAAGCGTATGATGTCAAGTTCTAAACTTGCAGGCTATCTTGTAGATACTCAGATCCACTTTATCAACAATGAAGACTGTCTTTTGGTGCGCGGTGGATTCAACCATGTGCTCAAAGGTGCTGTTGTTGGTCGTAGTACTGGTGGCTTTTTTTATGTATCGCCTGATTCTATTATGAAATCAAAAGAAAAAATCCGTTTTATTGAGCAAGAGCGTGAAGCGATATTTTACACCTATGCAAAAGAGTTTTCATCCAAACTCTCTGAAATTCAACCTTTTATAAACTTCATAGACAAGGAGTTTGATAAGTTTGACAACTATCAGGCAAGAGTTCTTTTTGCACGTGCTAAAAGCTTGCAGATTGTAAAGTCAAAACAAGATTCTACAATAGTTTTAGACTCTTTTATTCACCCTGCACTTCATAATGCAAAACCTATAAATGTTGATTTTTCTAAAAATATTTTAATGGTAACTGGTGTGAATGCTGGTGGTAAAACCATGCTTTTAAAATCAATCCTTGCCTCGGCATTTATGGCTAAGTACATAATACCTATGGCTTTAAACGAGTCAAAATCTCATATTGGTTCTTTTAAAAGTGTACTTGCCATCATCGATGATCCTCAAAATGTTAAAAATGACATCTCAACTTTTGCAGGACGTATGCAGGAGTTTTCTAAAATCTTCACCCATAAATCAGCTTTAGTCGGTGTGGATGAGATAGAACTCGGAACTGATAGTGATGAAGCAGCAGCACTGTTTAAAGTAATCCTTGATGATTTAATAACTAGAGGGCAAAAAGTTGTTGTAACAACACACCATAAACGTCTTGCAGCACTTATGGCTGACCGTGATGATGTGGAACTTATGGCTGCCATTTATGATGAGGAACAAAGAAAGCCAACCTATGAGTTTATGCAAGGCATCATTGGAAAGAGTTATGCCTTTGAAACTGCAAGCAGATATGGTATAGCAAATCACATTGTAAAAGAAGCAAAAGCAGTCTATGGCGACAACTCAGAACGACTAAATCTTCTCATAGAGCGTGGTTCGCAACTTGAACGTGAACTCAAGCAAAAACATCAAAAAGTGGATGCAAAACTCGAAGAACTACATAAAAAAGAACTTTCACTTCAAGATCAAAGAGAAACTTTATACAAAGAGTTAGAAGAACAGAAGTACGCACTTAAAAGAAGTTATGAGGTAGCTATTGGTGAAGCAAAATCTGCCGCTAAGGCTGGAGATACGCAGTCTATTCACCGTGCAATGGACAAGGCAAACAAAAAACTTCCTCCACAAATTATACAAGAGCCTAAGCAAGAAGTATTTAGCGTTGGAGACAAGGTAAAGTACCACTCCCAAAAAGGGACAATAATTTCTATGAAGGACTCCAAAGAGGCGATTATAGAAGCAGATGGTATGCGTGTGCGCGTTAAAACAAAACATCTTAAACATACACAAATTCTTAGACCTACAGGAAATGCAAAAAAACAAACTACACAACTTCGTGTAGATGTAGAAAAACGTGCAGGGCTTAAATGCGACCTTCATGGAATGCGCGCAGATGAAGCCTGTGAAGTCTTAGACGTGTTTCTCTCTGATGCTCTAATTAACGGTTGGGATGAAGTTATCATTTACCATGGTATTGGCACAGGAAAGCTTTCTTATGCTGTAAAAAACTTTCTCTTGGCACATCCAAGAGTGAAGAAGTTTGAAGATGCACCACAACATCTTGGCGGTTTTGGTGCTAAAATAGTTTCTCTTTAGAACTTTTTCTCATACGTTACAAGCCAATTACGCCCCTCACGTTGTAGGCCATCATGTTTTGACTGATACGATGGATACATTACAGATCTATCAAATAAATTTTTTACACTAAGCATTACATTAGAATATCCATCGATATTGTAAGAGATAGTTTCATCAAAAATAATCGTAGCACCATAAGATTGCTTATCTTCAAATCCTTTTTTTGGACCACTATAATACAAAGCAGAGTTAAAACTTAAGGCACTTGTTAAAGGATAAAGAAAATATGCCTTACTCAAAACTTCAGAGATTATAGGACTTTGATACAGGACTGGATTATCATAGCTAGGTGAGAAATATTGTGTCCTTACATACGATATATTAGCCATTAACTCTGCACTATTATCAAAACTATAAGTAAACTCTATCTCCACACCTTTTGCATCACGCTGTTTATGGTTATAGTAGTCAACCGTGATTGATGGTGGTTCATCTTCAAGCCTATCAATGACATCTTGCATAACTGAGTAAAATAGATTAGCTCTTAAAATATGATTATAATCCTTATTTGTATATGCTATTTCATAAGTATCAATTACTTCAGGATTCAGATTAGGATTTCCATTTTTTAAACCATCTTGTTCTGCTTGAAATGCTTCAACATAAGAAGGTGCTCTATATGAACGGCCATAAATTACTTTGAAAATATTTTTATCATCTAGTCTATAAACAGAGCCTAAACGATAACTAAGCATCTCTTGAAATACGGAATAACTATCTAATCTAAGGTTTATAGAAAGATCAACATCTTTATTAACAGAATAAATATCTTGGAAATATAAAGATTTTATGAACTGGTCATTATCCCCATCTAAGAAACCATATTTTCCTTCTAAATAAACCGGAGAACTTGTAACAATTGTAGGCCCTCCATATGTTGGTGTTCGAAGAGTGGTTCCAAAAACATTTTTTATAGTATCTATATTTTGCAGACCTACACCAAGCATCCATCTATGATCTTGAATATTTGTTCCTTTAAGATTTATATCCATATAGGAGTTTAATTGCTTATAAGTTGGGTTCATTCTTACACTTTGACCACTTCCACCATAATCTTGATATATTGTTGTATCAAATGTGAAGGCATAATAGTTCAATCCTACTTTTGTGTCTAAAGATATATTTTCAGATATCTTGGACTTATTCTGAATTTCTAATATAGCGCTAGTATTACGCTGATATCCACCTGCTAAAGGCTCTAGTGTTTCACTTAATCCATAAAAGTTATCTGCTACTTCTGATTTATATCTTGCAATAACGCTAAAGTCTTTATTTTTAGCTGTAACTCCTAATGAATAATCTTCAAAACTTTCCAAACTATTGTAATCACTACGCGTATATGCAGCTTCATTGGATGAAACAAAAGCTTTTCCCGCATCCAATTCTTTGTTGGAATGTTGATGATAGGCATCAATTCCTATATTCCAATTCCCTGCTTTGATATGTTGAACAAATCCAGCCTTTGTATAATCATAACTCCCAGCTGACATGAAAACTGAATCACTTATGCCTGATTGTGAACTTTTAGTGATGACATTAATAGCTCCGCTAAAAGCTCCTGGACCATAAACAGTTGAAGCAGAACCACGTAAGACTTCAATACGCTCAATAAGCTCAATTGGAAAATCAAGGTAATAATAACTCGTACTATAAAGATCACTCCCAATATCAACACCATCTATGTAAAGCTTGTATTTATCAAAAACAAAAGTATCTGGATTATAGT
>ERZ889078.2397-NODE-2397-length-13390-cov-35.769629_pt1 | contig 13390 bp, 7 predicted proteins | sample MGYA00521266_ERZ889078 | MGnify/ENA primary metagenome ERZ889078 (study PRJEB32303, sample SAMEA104408618) | aquatic metagenome | biome: Brackish water; feature: Pelagic; material: water | place: Baltic Sea | collected 2014-06-16T06:34:00 | depth 76,534 m ...
CAGATCCAGAAATAAGAGCCCTAGAAAGTGGAATAAAAGTGGCAACAATTAGTCTTGCTACCAGCGAGTCATACAAAGACAAGGATGGCAACTGGCAGGAACAAACGGAATGGCATAGAATTGTATATTGGAGAAATATGGCTGAAACCGCTGAAAATTATCTTAAAAAAGGAAGTAAGATTTACGTTGAAGGCAAGTTAAAGACTCGGTCATGGAACGATAAAGATAATGTAACCCGATATACAACTGAAATAATTGGCGATAGATTATTAATGCTTGATAAACGTGAAGGTGGTGGAAACGGCAATTACCCTCCTCCTCCAAGTTCTGAAGATATTCCTCAGGGAAGATCACAACAAAGTAATGCTTCAAATGAAGCTACGTCTAGCGCACCAGAAATTTCTAGTGGTAGTGAGCCTGTTGATGACTTACCTTTTTAATCATTGGTTTTTCTGAAATGGAGCCTTTAAATTAGGATTTTTTTACATCCTCGTAATTTATTATTAATATGATAAAGATAAAAAACCATCTATTTATTGCTGGCTTTCTGTTTCTATTATTATCATGTAATCAGTCTATTGTGAAAAAGGATTTTACACTTCATATCATTGAAACCACAGATGTACATGGGCAGTTTTTCCAGTATGATTTAGTGAATCAAAAAAACTCAACAGGAAGTCTTTCTCAGGTTTTTTCCTATGTTGAAATGCTTAGAAATCAAGATTCAACAAATGTGATTTTACTCGATAATGGAGATATACTGCAAGGCAATCCAGTGGTTTATTATGGAAATTTCATTGCTAAAGACAGTATTCATCCTTTGGCAAAAATGCTCAACTGGATGAAATATGATGCGCAAACCATAGGAAACCATGATATAGAAGCTGGACATGGTGTGTATGATTCCTATCAAAATCAATTAGATTTTCCCTTACTTGCCGCCAATGCTATCAATGCTAAAACTGGAGAATGCTATTTTAAACCCTATACTATTATTGAGCGTCAAGGAGTTAAAATCGCAATTTTGGGATTAATTACGCCAGCCATTCCTAACTGGTTACCAGAGAGTTTGTGGGCGGGAATGTATTTTGAGGATATGGTAGTGAGTGCTCAAAAATGGATGAAAATTATTCAAGAAAAAGAGCAGCCTGATCTGGTTATTGGATTATTTCATGCTGGATTGGATGCTACCTACGGCGGTGCCAATGTTGATGCTCCATTAAATGAAAATGCCTGTTTATTGGTTGCAGAAAATGTTCCAGGATTTGATATTGTGTTTAGTGGACATGATCATCGTGAGGCTGTTTTCAATATCAAAAATATTGATTCAGCGGATGTGCTTATCATGAATGCTGGCGCTTATGCAAGTAATTTAGCCTTAGCTGATATCAATTTTGTTTGGAATAAAGAATTGAATCAGTACCAAAAGTTTTTCTTTGGATCAATTATTCCTATGGACTCAATTGAGCCATCGGAGGAATTTGTGAATACTTTTTCTCCCTGGTTTGATAGCACGCAACTATACGTTTCACAGTCAATAACAGAATTATCAAAAGAAATTAAAGCGGAAGAATCTCTACTTGGCTCATCACCATTTATTGACCTTATACATCAAGCTCAGCTCGATTTGAGTGGAGCAGATATTTCATTTGCTGCTCCTTTTTCAATCAATGCTGTTTTAGCAAAGGGAAATTTTACCCAAGCAGATTTGTTTAACCTCTATCGTTACGAAAACTATTTATGCACTATAAAGTTGAGCGGCAGCGAGATAAAAAAATATCTTGAGTTTTCTACAGATTTATGGTTTGATACCATTGCCAATTATAGGAATAATTGGCTTTTATTGGAACCTGAAAATGAATCGAATAAGCATCAGTTTGTTAAATTGAAAAATCCATATTATAATTTTGATTCTGCCGCTGGTATTTTATATAAAATTTCGGCATCAAATCCGCGCGGTTCTCGAGTGAACATCCTTAAAATGGCTGATGGTTCAATTTTTGAAATGGATAAAATATATACCGTGGTAATGAATTCATACCGTGCTAATGGCGGAGGAGGACACCTGCTTAAAGGAGTCGGGCTTTCAAAAGAGGAATTAAAATCAAGAATGATTAATTGTTGGAAACTTGATTTTAGGAATATGCTAGGTGAGTGGCTATCGCAACAAAAGAAACCTTTTGCACCTGAAGTATTGAATAATTGGAGTATAAATTAATAGTAATTTATACTATTATATAATTAGCTATTCCAACAAAGGCAGTAACCACAAGCTTCTGTTTTTCTCATTCATTTTCTCTTTCGTAAAAATGTGCTGACGATATTTTCCGTCCACAAACATTTGAGCTTGATCGCTATAATGTGGGCTCATAATATTTCCGGATTGTCCTGTTGGAATAATGCCAATAGCCGAATCTGGATTCGCAAAATCAAGTAAGCAACGCATTGCTGGGCCAGATTTTATCTCGTATATAGCGGAGTTGCTATAATTAAAAGCTTCTTTGTCAACTACTTCATGGCTTCCGCTTTTTGGGAATGGTCCAATATTAAACACTTTATCGAATGGTTTTTGACGGCCAATTGGATGAACGTGGCTTAGCTGATGTACTTTGCCCCATTGCCATTTTTCAATATTAGCGCCCAATTGTTCCGATAGTGAGGCTATAGTTTGCTCAAAGGCCATTTTGAAAACACTATTTTGATCTCCCGACCACCAAACCGAATTGCCATCGTCGTATAATCGCTCTAGATTGCTTTTTAATGTAAAAGTGTTTAAGAGCTGAGAAAATCTTTCTTCTCCAATATTTTGACCGATACTTAATTCTAAACTATGGTAAATAAAGCGCGTGAAAATAGTTGCACCTATCGATTCTATATCATAATTTCCATTCCAATTTTTTAATTGCATCAATGCTTCCAATGCCAACGGATCAGTTATTTCAGCTTGGCTTAATGAGTTCAAAAGCAAATCGCGAATGTGCATATCTCGATGCGACAAATTATCTAGTTGTACGGTTTTCAAGGCTTCTATATCCCAAGAATCTTGCTGGTTTAGTAATTCTTCAATGCGAGAAGCTCGGTAGCCTGGAGCATAATATCCAGGAATATATGAAGAGTCGAACTTTCCATGTGAATTGTTTGCAGTGATGATATAACCTTGAGTTGGATTGATTAATCGTGGGTTTTTTGCGAAATCGTAAAACTCATGAGGAAGCGTATCCGATGCTCCATCCATATAAAGTTTGGGGTTATCATTGGCTTGCCTTTTTGGAATTAGTCCAGTTCCCCACCATGCAATATTATCCTTATGATCTGCATACATTACATTCAATCCTAAAATATCGATATAGGGCATAGCTTTTTCAAATTCAGCCATGTTTTGTGATAAGCCCATCAAATACGTAGCATGTATCACTCCTGATTGTTTATGATTGGGAACCCAATATAATGAAGTTGATTCTTCAGTTGAGGATTGAATTACTTGTTCAAAATCGGTACTGATGATTGGTCCTCGCAGTGTAGTCATTACTTCATATTTTACACTTGCTGAGTCTTTTACTTTTATTTCTTCGGAAATATTTACAAAGTCGAGCCACTCGTTTCCTTGTTGATATTGATTCGGATTGCTGGGGTTTATGGTCTCTGAATACAAATCCATATTATCGAGCGGGAAGATAGTTAATCCCCAAGCTTTTTGGTCGTTATGTCCCATAATAGCAAATGGTACTCCCGCTAAATAGTAACCATAAAGTTGAAAACCAGGATATTCCATATAAGCTTCAAACCAAACAGCAGGTTGTGAATATCCAATATGAGTATCGTTGGCAAAAATGGCTTTGCCACTTTTAGTTTTGTCTTTTGACAGCAACCAAGCATTTGAACCTTCCCAATAGGGTAAAGGTAAATCATAAGGGAAGGCATTCAAATCTTTGGAAATATGCTGAGCAATAATTTCGCTGACTGCAAATGGTTTCGACTGTGGTTTTCCAGAAATAGAATCTGATTCAAACACTTTAACATATTCATCACCTAACTGTTTGGCAATGTATTCCATAACAGGTTCGGTTGTAATCGCCATCGAAAATCCTAGTGCCATAAAACCAATGTTTCCATACATGTCTTCTGGTTCAAAGGCTCTTGGTTTGAAGCCGAGCATAGTAAATTCAATGGGCAAATTATCCTGTTCAATAAAAGTATTAATTCCTTTCAAATAGGAAAGTGCAAGCCGCTGCATTTCTCCATCTTGATTATTAAATACGGCCTGAGCATTCATTTTAGCCATGCGATTAAAACCTAAAGTCCTCATTTTTTTATCGGTGCTAATGAGCTTTGGCCCTAATATTTCAGCGAGCTCTCCTCTTGATAAGCGGCGGAGTATTTCCATTTGAAATAGTCGCTCTTGCGCATGAGCATAGCCTAAGGCAAAATAGGCGTCTTCTCCATTTTTGGCGTAAATATGAGGCACTCCAAAATTATCATATACGATTTGAGTGGAATCACTTATTGATTCAAAAGTCTGTTCTCCAGAATATTGAGGCGCTGTATTTCTTAACCACAAAAAAGCCAATGCGAGACAAAATACGATAAGCAGTGCTATTAGTAAAAGAATTCTCTTCATAGTTTCAGACATTAATTGATATTTATGATTTCTGTATTAAAGGGTGTCGGAGAAACAAAATTAAGCATAATGATATTTTCTCCTATTTAGTATTTCAAGTTAGCAAATTGAAACCCATCCTCTGATTGAGACCCAATAACATAGTTTCCTTTTCCAAGATCAAGTGATATAAATGGACTAGGATAAATATTTCGGTCTTTGTTATTAAGCCAAATAGTTCTTGTTTTTACTCCTTCACCATTAACGGTATAGGCCGTTGTTTGTTTGTCAAACTCGTCAGTAGCACTGTGTTTCAGGGGCAAACTTTCATTATTTTTAGGGCTATCTTCAAAAATAAAATGAATTTGGTCATCTTTGACATAACTAATATAGGAACCCCATGCAGGATTTGTGCTTAGTATATTACTGAAAATATGCCACTTAGGGATAATACTAAGTTGGTCTATCGCACCTTTTGAATTGAGATAAATTGCAAAAATCTCATTAGTTTCATGTCTAATGGCCACCATTGTAGATGCTGGCAATAGGACTACACTATAATACTCACCATACATAATCATTCGCCCATTCTCCAAAAAACGAACTCCATCAACGGCAAATTTTAAAATGGGAGTTCTATATGGATCTTTTTTAATTTTTTTAATTTCGCTATTATCTAGATATTCGAAAGTTTTTTCAAGGTTAATCTCATTAAAAGTAGCTTCTCCAAATTGAAGTTTAATAGAATTAAATCTTAGGGTGAAAACTTTAAAAAGGCCTTTTTGGTAACAAATTCCGCCAATAAAAATTTCAGCATTCTCTTCCACCATATATTGACTAATAAGACTCATGTCACTAATCCATTGATAACTTTTTTGATTCATTAAATCAAACAAATAGGTGCTCTTACCAACGGTTTCAATGGTTTTTTGATAGAGAATATATGCTTTACTCAGGTCAGATATTATTAAATTGAATGGCTCATAAACAGTTGGATTAATACCTATTATAGCACTACTCCTAGAGCCCGTGAAGTTTTTATTGAAGCTTTGAAAAAGATACTCAACTTTTTGTTTTCTTTCAGGACCAGAATTGTCAAAAAGGATGAGTAAATTTTCTCGATTATTTGAAACAGCAAACTGTATTGGTGGCACTTGGTTTTTTATTCTAGCTTCAAAAAATTGACCATTTTGGTTTGCAGCAGCAATATACGGAGTAACTTCTCCCATAGAGATGGTTTCAAGAAGAGTTAAAGCAGGAATGCTATATCTTAAAATGTATTGCTGAGATTTGTCATTTGCCACGATCACCAGTTGGTTTTGAAAAACAATTCCCTTTTCAAAATCCAATTTGTTACCTTGGTACTCTGGTCTGAATTTTTCTATTCTATTTATGATGTGAAACTTCTGTAAATCGAGAACGAGTATTTCAGGAACCTTAGCTTCCAAAGCTACGACCATGTATATATCGCCAGCTCCTAAGTTTACCATGCCATCTCCTTTGATTTTTTCCGACCAACTTAATTGATCACCGCTCGTTTGGGCTGCTAATAAAATAGGTGAGATGGCAAAGATAATGACGATAAATAAGTTGATAAGCTTTTGCATAATTGTGAGTTTAAAAATTTCATCAAAGATAGAAAAAGAATAAAGACAGAAAATCTAACATTTTTAGAACAAAAAAATCACAATTTAAATGTTTAACGTTTGATATTATGAATGTTAGGGATAGTAGGCTATTAATAACTAACCTAACCTAGTTTATTTGTTGATATTTATTGACTCTAGAAATGAATGTCTTTTTATAAAATAATATTTATTACTTTCGCGACCTCAAATAATATAGATCTAAATTCGTATAATGAAAGTAGGTATTCCCTCAGAGGTTGAGCAGCAAGAATTACGAGTTGCAGCAACTCCCAAAACAGTACTTAGACTGATTAAGCAAGGATTTGAAGTTTACATCCAAAAAGGAGCCGGTATTAGGGCAAATTATAGTGATGCAGCTTTTATCGAATCTGGTGCTTCAATACTAGGTACCGCTGAAGAATTATATAAAACTTCAGACGTTATTTTAAAAGTTTTAGCTCCTAGTGAAGCTGAAATAGACCTTATGCACGAAGGCACTGTAACGCTTAGTTACCTTTGGCCCGCACAAAATCCAGCATTATTAGAAAAGTTAGCTGCTAAAAAAGTTAACGCTATTGCAATGGATGCGATACCAAGGATATCTCGCGCTCAGAAAATGGACGTATTATCTTCCATGGCAAATATTGCAGGATATCGTTCTGTAATTGAAAGTGCTAATTATTTTGGTCGCTTTTTGAATGGTCAAATTACAGCCGCTGGGAAAGTAGATCCTGCGAAAGTATTGGTAATCGGAGCTGGTGTTGCTGGTTTAGCTGCTATTGGTACTGCTAATTCTTTAGGAGCAATTGTTCGCGCATTTGATACTCGAAAAGAAGTTGCAGAGCAAATCCAAAGTATGGGTGCTAAGTTTCTAACCGTTGAAATAGAAGAAGATGGAGCTACTGCTTCAGGTTATTCTAAGGAGATGAGTCAAGCTTTTATCGATGCTGAAATGGCTTTATTTAAGGAGCAAGCTGCTGATGTTGATATTATTATCACTACAGCGCAAATTCCAGGTCGCGATGCACCAAAACTTATTTTGGCTGATCATGTTGCGGTTATGAAACCAGGTTCTGTAATTGTTGATTTGGCTGCTTCTAGCGGTGGAAATTGCGTTTTAACAAAAAACAATGAAGTTTATACTACTGATAATGGTGTTACCATTGTAGGTAAGTTGAGTCAATTACCTTCTCAAGCTAGCCAATTATATGGTAATAACTTGTGTCACCTTTTGGATGATATGGGAAAAGCCGAAGGTTTCAATATTAATATGGAAGATGACGTGGTAAAACGCGCCATGGTTACTTTCAATGGTGCTATCAATTGGCCACCAGAACCATTACCTGTAAGCCCTCCAAAGCCTAAGGCTGTTGAAAAAGTAGTTGATCCTAATGCCGCTAAAAAAGCTGCTAAAAGTAAAGCCGCTTCTTTGTTTCTTTCTTTAGCTGGAATTGGTGCTTTCTTGTTCTTATTAGGACTTGTTGCTCCTTCTGATTTTATGGGTCACTTTACTGTCTTTGTTCTAGCCGTTTTTGTTGGATGGCAAGTAATATGGAATGTATCACATTCCCTACACACTCCTCTTATGGCAGTTACCAATGCCATTAGCGGAATTATAATTATTGGTGGTTTATTGCAAACAACCAATGATATATCTGATCCAATTACTATTATTGCTTTTGCGGCCATATTGGTTGCTAGTATCAATATTGTTGGTGGATTTTTGGTTACTCATCGTATGTTAAAAATGTTTAGAAAATAGAGATATGATTTCATCACAGATACAGACCGCTGCTTATCTATTTGCAGCCATATTATTTATACTCAGCTTGGGAGGCTTATCCTCTCAAGAATCCGCAAAAAGAGGAGTTCTTTTCGGAATTATTGGAATGGCCATCGCTATACTTTCTACTATTTTAGGTGAAGGTGTTGCAGGTCAAGCTTATATTATTGTTGCAATTGCTATTGCTTCTTTAATTGGAATTATAGTGGCTCGTAAAGTTGAAATGACCTCTATGCCTCAATTAGTTGCAATCCTACACAGCTTTGTTGGTTTAGCCGCAGTTTTGGTTGGTTTTGGTTCTTACCTTGACCCAGAAACAGCTTTGTTAGAAGGATCTGCTCATACCATTCATTTGGTAGAGGTTGTTATTGGAGTATTTATCGGTGCAGTAACTTTTACCGGATCTATTATTGCTTGGGGGAAACTTGAAGGCAAAATTATGAGTAAACCACTTGTATATAAAGGTCGCCATGCGGTTAATATTATTTTAGTGCTTATCTCCATTTATTTAGGTGTTCTATTTGCTGGAGCTCCTGGTGTTGAAGGACTTATTTACTTGGCTATTATCGCTGGAATTGCTTCATTTATTGGTATTATGTTGGTAATGGCTATCGGTGGTGCTGATATGCCTGTTGTGGTTTCTATGTTGAATTCTTATTCAGGATGGGCTGCTGCTGCTGCTGGTTTTATGTTAGGCAACGACTTATTAATTGTTACTGGAGCTTTAGTAGGAAGTTCGGGAGCAATTCTCTCAATTATTATGTGTGACGCCATGAATCGCTCATTTATATCCGTTATTTTTGGTGGCTTTGGAAGTGGACCAACTGGCGAAGCTAAGGAAATGGAAGGAGAAGTAACTTCTGCTACTCACGAAGAAGTAGCTGAAATGTTGAAAGAAGCTGAGTCAGTAATCATTGTTCCAGGTTATGGAATGGCGGTTGCCAAAGCTCAATATCCTGTGCATGATTTGGTAGATCTTCTTCAAAAAGAAGGTAAAACAGTTTGCTTTGGAATTCATCCTGTTGCTGGTAGATTACCAGGTCACATGAATGTACTTTTAGCAGAGGCGAATGTACCTTATGATATCGTTTTTGAAATGGAAGAAGTGAATGCTGACCTTCCTAAAACAGATGTGGTAATGGTGATTGGTGCTAACGATATTGTAAATCCAGGTGCTGAGGACGATGAGTCAAGTGCTATTTATGGCATGCCCGTTATCCAAGTTTGGAATGCGAAAAAAGTTATTGTTATGAAGCGTTCAATGGCTGCTGGATATGCTGGCGTTGAGAATCCATTATTCTATAAGGATAATGCTGATATGCTTTACGGTGATGCTAAAGAAAGCGTTGATAAAATCAATGCATTTTTGAGATAATAAAAAGTTTAAACAAATAATTGCTAAGATTTAAGCTTCAAAAACAAATTGAGCTGATAGTTTTATTCAATTATTAAAATATATAAAATGTCAAATCTAGTTCTAGATTTGACATTTTTTTTGTCAAGCCGTAAATTAAGCGGCATATCTTTGCCAGATAAATTTTTCTATTATGATAAGTACCATCTCAAAATCCTTACAAATTAATTTTGCATCTGTAAAAGGTTGTGTTGAGCTTTTAGAACAGTCCGCTAGCATTCCATTTATTGCACGTTACCGCAAAGAAGCAACTGGAGGTTTGGACGAGGTAGAGATTGCTAATATAAGAGATGCCCGATTAGATTATTTAGAGCTAATAAAGAGAAAAGCCTTTGTGATTGAGAGCATTGAAAAACAAGGCTTACTCACCGAAACAATAAAAAGAAGTATAGATATTGCGCATAATATTCACGAAGTGGAGGATATTTATCTACCTTTTAAACCCAAGCGCAAAACCAAAGCATCGGCTGCAATAGAACGTGGGCTAGAACCTTTGGCAAAAATGATAATGGGGCAAAACACGCCTGATTTTCATTTTAAAGCAGAAAGATTCACTTCTCATCCTGATATCGAAAATGCCGACGAAGCCATCAGTGGCGCTTTGGATATTGTCGCTGAATGGATTAGTGAAAGGCCTTATATAAGAAAAGGACTTCGGTATTTATGGCAAAGAAAAGCTATAATTGGTTCTAAAAAGAATCCTAAAACTGATGATGCTAACAAAACATATATGCCCTATTACGATTGGGAAGAGCCTATTTCAAAAGCGCCAAGTCATCGTGTTTTAGCTTTATTTAGAGGAGAAAACGAAGGGATTCTTAAACTGAAAATTGCACCCAATGAGCAGGAAGCGATTGAAATAATTGATAAAGCTATCATTAAGCAAGACTCCGTTTGCGAGCATGAAATGCATATTGCAGCCAAAGATTCATATAAACGGTTGCTTTCAAAATCATTGGAAACAGAATTTAGGAATAGCCTAAAAGAACAAGCCGACCGAAAAGCTATTGATGTGTTTGCTGAAAACTTAAGCCAATTGCTCATGGCAAGTCCATTGGGTCAAAAGGTTACTTTGGCCATCGACCCAGGTTTTAAAAGTGGATGTAAAGTGGTGGTTATTAGCGCTCAGGGTAAATTATTGCATAATGAAACCATTTATCCTCATCCACCTCAAAATGAGTCGATCTTAGCTAAAAAGAAGTTATTTAGTTTGGTGAATGCTCATAAAGTGGAAGCCATCGCTATTGGAAATGGTACCGCAGGTAGAGAAACAGATCATTTTGTGCAAAGTATTAGCTTCGATCGCAAAGTAGTATCGGTGATGGTCAACGAAAATGGGGCTTCAATTTATTCCGCCAGTGCCTTGGCTAGAGCTGAATTTCCTGAATACGATATCACCGTGCGTGGTGCGGTATCTATCGGTCGTCGTTTAATGGATCCTTTGGCTGAGTTGGTAAAATTAGATCCCAAATCTATCGGTGTGGGGCAATACCAGCACGATGTTGATCAAAAGAAATTGCAGGCTAAATTATCAGAAGTAGTGAGTAGTGTTGTGAATAGAGTTGGAGTGGAACTGAATACTGCAAGTAAAGAATTATTGCAATATATTGCCGGTATTGGCCCAACATTAGCGCAGAACATTGTAGACTACAGGGAATTGAATGGTGCTTTCACAAGTAGAAAAGAATTACTCAAAATTAGTGGTTTTGGAGAGAAGGCTTTTGTGCAAGCTGCTGGTTTTATCAGAATATTAGGAGCTAAAAATCCTTTGGATAATACTGCAGTTCATCCAGAATCTTATTTCGTGGTTCAGAAAATGGCTAAATCGCGCAATCTTCAACTTAGTGGCCTCATTGCAAATACAGAATTGCTCAAGCAACTGAATGCAGAAGATTTTATTAGCGAAAAGGCAGGACTTTTTACAATAAAAGATATTATTACGGAATTGCAAAAGCCCAATCGAGATCCGCGCCAAAAAATTGAATTCTTCCAATTTGATAATAATGTAAAAAGAATTCAAGATTTGAAAGAGGGTATGGTTTTGCCAGGAATTATTACCAATATCACAGCATTTGGTGCTTTTGTCGACGTTGGAGTTCATCAAGATGGCTTAGTACATATCAGTGAATTGGCAGATCAATTTGTAAGAGATCCTCATGAATTTGTTAAGCTAAATCAGAAAGTGGAAGTGCGAGTTTTATCGGTAGATATTGACCGTAAGCGATTGCAATTTAGTATGAAACAAAATAAATAAAGCCAGACAAATCTGTAGATTCACCTGGCTTTAAGCTAACCATATAGGTATATAGGGAATCGATTATTCTACATCCCTTTTGCTTGCATATATTGATCGAGTAATTTGGCAACATATTTTCCAAAAACATCAAACTCAATATTCACTACTGTTCCAGGCTTGAAATTATGAAAGTTAGTGTTTTCATAAGTATAAGGAATAATAGCTACGGAAAATTGATTTGGTTTAGAATCCACAACCGTTAAGCTTGTGCCATTGACCGAAATAGAACCTTTTTCTACAGTGATATTATTTAGAGAAGTATCGTATTTAAAAGTATATTTCCAGCTTCCATCGGTTTCTTCAACGCTTACACAAGTGGCTGTTTGGTCCACATGACCCTGCACAATATGACCATCTAATCTTTCTCCCATGCTCATGCTCCGCTCAAGATTAACTTCGTAACCAACTTTCCATTCCATCAGACAAGTTTTATCGAGGGTTTCTTGTATTGCGGTAACTACGTATTGATTTTTGGCTTGATCAACTTTAACAACGGTTAAGCAAACTCCATCATGAGCCATACTTTGATCTATTTTAAGCTCTTTTGCTAAGGGTGTTTCAACGGTAAAATGAATATTACTTTGCTCTCGATCGATACGCTCGATTTTCCCCATTTTTTCTACAATTCCTGTAAACATAATAATGTATTTTGATTTTTGTAATTTAATTAACGATATAAATTAATCATTCCTTGTAATTTTCTAATCTTCAATCCTTCAAGGCGATACTCATAAACATCACAGATATAGAAATAAACACCTTCGCTACAATCTTGCTTGGTATTGATATCTTTTCCATCCCACATAATATCCGGGTCTTCAGTTTTGAAAACTAATGTCCCCCATCGATTTAATATTTGCATATTCACTTTTTCTACAAAATCATATGGAAATGGAATAAAAAAGTCGTTAATATTATCATCGTTTGGAGTGAAAACATTGGGCAATTTATATAAATCGCAACTATCTAGTTCAATGCAGATTAAATTGCTGTTTTGACTTTGATTATCGAATGAATCAATGGCAACAACATAATAGCAGCCAACAATAGAGCTTAAACCATTATGGGTAAATAGAGTGTCATTCGGATTTAAAGGGTTATAAATCACGCTATAATCAGCATTATAGTTTTCAGTATAATACAATTTATAAGCTATAACATCATTCGCGCATGTGTTATTAGGATTATTCCAAATCAAGAAATTCTTTATTTCAAGGCAGTTGGTTGTTCCGTTCAGAATGGGTGCGCATGGTGGTTCGTCATCAATTGGTGAGGCACAAATTCGTTGTGACCAATTGATTAATGGCTTGGTAAACCCTGAAGCATTATATTTCCCAATACTTTTTACTTGATAACAATATAGTGCACCATTAACGAGCCCTGAGTCAGTATAGGTTTGAGAGCTAGTGCTGGCAATACTATCAAAAACTCCACTTAAGTTTTTCTTATAGATAATATATTCATAATTGCCCCATGGCACTAGTTCATTCCAAGTCAAAGTAATCATGTTTGCATGACCTGTAGCATTGACGTAGATACTAGATGCAATTTGCGTTCCTCCTATAATAAATCTATTATTAATCGTATTATTTACAAATTCTATCTTATAATTATTTTTATTTGTAGAAGTATTTATGGAATTATGCTTATAAATAGTATCTGTTAGGTTGTC
>ERZ889078.2398-NODE-2398-length-13386-cov-13.168404_pt1 | contig 13386 bp, 9 predicted proteins | sample MGYA00521266_ERZ889078 | MGnify/ENA primary metagenome ERZ889078 (study PRJEB32303, sample SAMEA104408618) | aquatic metagenome | biome: Brackish water; feature: Pelagic; material: water | place: Baltic Sea | collected 2014-06-16T06:34:00 | depth 76,534 m ...
CGGTTACTGTTTTGGGCGAACCAATTGTAGAAAGCCCCGATCCGCATTGCGTGAGCGTGGCCGCAAATGGAGATGTTACGCTCTACTGGGCCCCTTCTGCAGATCCTGCTGTACCGCCTTCTTTTGTGGAGTATGTAATCTATCATAGCACATCTCCGAACGGACCGTTTGGTCAGGCGCAGGAAGTAGCCACGGTTGGTAACATTAACACAAATACATACACACACACCGCAGCAAATCCTGTTTCGGCACCATCTACCACAGGTCCTAACTATTACCTCATTCGCACACGTTCTGGTTGTAACGATGCTGTTTTAGATGCACCTATCGACACAATCTCCTCCATTTTCCTAACCCTCAACAATACTGGAACTACGGCCAATTTATCATGGAACGCGGTTACTTCTCCAGCTTTATCAACCAGCGGTCAATATGAAGTTTGGAGAGAATATCCTGCTGGAAATTGGATGGTGATTGGCTCCACCTCTTCCCTTTCGTATGTTGACCCTATTATTTGGTGTAACGAACAGGTTAATTACCGTATTGAATTGCCTGATAATTTACCATGTGTTTCGGTTTCAAACGTGGTTGGAGACATTCTCAACAACCCTGCGCAGCCCGACCCGCAGCCGATAGATTCTGTTACGGTGGTTGGAGGTTTAGCACGCATAAGTTGGTTGCCAAACACACAAGTTAATGTGGTTGAATACACCATAGAACAGAACAACCTCGTTTCGGGAATTTGGACTCCGCTTTTTACCGCTCTCGGTTACAATAACACCGATTGGACAAACCCGAATTCTATTGCATCTACAGAGAGTGAATATTACCGAGTAAAAGCAACAAACAATTGTCAGATTACGGGTAGTCCGGTAGATTATCACCGAACCATTTTTGCGGGCGCGATAGCAGATGGTTGTGCCAAGATTGGCACTATCGATTGGAACGAATATTTAAACTGGCCCGAAGGCGTACGAGAATATGAAATTTACGTATCGAAAGATGCTGGTCCTACCGAATTGATTGGAACTGCCGCTGACACAATTTTCACATTTGACCACACAGGATTAGAGGACGAAGCAACTTACTGCTATACGGTAGTAGCGGTTAGAAATACTGCAAATAGAATTACCTCCACGTCTAATGATACGTGCGTTTACGTTTACGTTCCAAAGCGGCCAGAGTACGATTACAATTACAACACCACCGTACAACCTGGAAACACTGGAATTGAAGAGTTTTTCTTTTGCGATAGCACGGCTGGCTATATTGGGTTTGACATTCAGCGAGGGGTTAACTTGAGTTCAATGTCTACCATTTGGTTTACAGGATTCGACCAATCTACCCGCTTTTACCAATTCACAGACCCAGGTGCTCAGCCGGGTTTCAAGAGCTATTACTACCAAATAATTGGGGTTGATAGTTGCGATTTACCTGCCGACACTTTAAACATATCTAGAACCATCTTTTTACAAGCTGAAGCCAACTCAGATCGAACAAATAGCTTGGAATGGAATGCCTACGAAGGTTGGATTGGAGATGTAGCAGCCTACAACATTTATCGCAGCATAGATGGTCCGTTTGAATACCTGACAACCGTACCTTCTGGACAGTTGACTTTTTTAGATTCCATTCAGGAAATAATTATTGGAGAAGGAAACTTCTGTTATTACATAGAAGCTGTGCAAGGAATTGGAGCTCCTGTTGGGCCAGTGGTTGCCCCCCCAGAGCCTATTCTTTTTCAGGAATTAAGTCGTTCAAATGAGGATTGCGCAAGACAGCACCCCAACGTATTTATGCCAAATGCTTTTATGCCTGAAGGAGTAAATAATCTGTTCAAACCCATTACCGTATATGTGGAGGCAAACACCTATTTATTTCAGATTTATAACCGTTGGGGACAAAAGTTGTTTGAAACCAACAATCCAAACGATGGATGGAATGGAACACACGGTGGAAAAGCTGACCCACAGGGTGCCTATGTATACTTCGTGCAATTTGTTTCTTCTAACGGAGAAACTTATTCGAAAAGCGGGTCTGTGACTTTAATCCGCTAATTCTTCCAGTGCGTAATAGCTAGATTTGCATCAAACCAACAAGACCGAATGAAGATATTTCTACCCATTTTCACACTTATCTGCACTGCGTTTTACTTTAACGCTGCAGCACAAGAACTCCACTGCGGAACAGACATTAAAATGCAAGAACAATTAACCGCAGATTCAGAATTTGGTCTTCGGAGAGCTGCAATTGAAGAGTCTACACAACGTTGGTTGGAAGAGCATTATGATGAAAATGTTGGAAGAGCAGTAGTTACCATCCCAGTTGTGGTACACGTGGTATACAGCACCACTTCTCAGAATTTAACTGAAGCGCAAATTCAGTCTCAAATTGATGTTTTGAATGAAGATTATAGCGGAACTAATGCCGATGTAAGCGGTGTTCCTAGTGTTTGGACAAGTCTTGTGGCTAATAGCGAAATTCAATTTCAGTTGGCAAACAACGATCCTGACGACAATTTCACTAATGGAATCACCAGAACTGAAACAACTGTTACTAATTGGAATGGTTCTGACGATGTAAAATACACCGCACTTGGTGGGCATGATGCTTGGCCTGCAGCTAGCTATCTCAACATTTGGGTATGCAATATTGGGGGCGGATTATTAGGTTACGCGTATCAGCCTGGAATTAATCCTCAACTTGATGGTGTGGTTATCGGTTACCGCTATTTCGGTGTGGACAGCCAATCTGCCACTTACGATTTAGGAAGAACTGCCACCCACGAAATTGGGCATTACTTTAACCTAGATCATCTTTGGGGACCTGGAGGAGTTAACACGAATTGCAACGCAAGTGATTTCATTTCAGATACGCCTGTACAATTGGAGCCCAACTACGGTTGCAACACTAATTTTCCTTCGGTAAGTTGTAGCAATGGCCCGAATGGCGACATGTTTAACAACTACATGGATTATGGGAATGACGAGTGTCTTTTCTTTTTCACCAATGGGCAGAAATCTAGAATGTTGAGTGCATTAAATGGCGCGCGCTCATCGCTGCTTGACTCTGATGGACTGAGCAATCCGGATGGAATTGAGGATGCGATACTGGCTTCGTCCATTCAGGTTTATCCAAACCCAAGTTCTGAGTTTGTGTACATACAATCAGACCGAGTTGATCAAGCTAAAACAAACCTAATTATTAGAGACATTACAGGCCGAATTGTATTCAGCCAAAGCAATGTTCAACTCAGTCATGCGGCCTATTCGATAAATGTTTCGATCCTCTCTAAAGGAACCTATGTTATCGAGGTATTGACAGAGAATGCAAGACTTAGCAAAAAGATCAACATCCTTTAATAGATGAAAGCCAGCAGTTTGAACCACATTTTAAACAGTAGCATTTCTCCAGCGTTAAAAAAAATCGCCCAAAAGGTGATTGATGAAGAACGCATAACATTTGATGAAGGCGTGCTTCTTTATAAGCAAGGAGAACTCGGTTATCTCGGAGCTTTAGCCAATTACATCAAGGAAAAACGCTATGGCGACAAGGTGTTTTTTAACCGTAATTTTCATGTTGAGCCAACCAACATCTGTGTGTTCGATTGCAAGTTTTGTTCTTATTCAAGATTGCTAAAAGAAAAATCGGAAGGTTGGGAACTGTCTGAAGATGAGATTCTAGAGATTGTAAGAAACTACGAAGGAAAACCAATTACCGAGGTTCATATTGTTGGTGGTGTTCACCCAAAAATGGGCTTACATTACTTTGCTTCGCTGATAAAAAAGGTGAAGGAAATCCGTCCTGATATCCATGTAAAAGCGTTTACCGCTGTGGAGCTGGAGTACATGTGTCGCAAGGCAAAACTTAGCTACAAAGAAGGACTGCAAATTTTAAAAGACCACGGGCAAGATTCTTTACCTGGCGGTGGTGCTGAGATTTTTGATGAAAAGATTAGAGCCGAGATTTGCAACGATAAGTGCACCTCTGAAGAGTGGTTGGAAATGCACCGAACCGCGCACGGTCTTGGCATGCCAAGCAACGCCACCATGCTTTACGGGCACGTAGAGTCGTTCGAAAACCGAGTGGACCACATGGAGCGTTTGAGGATATTGCAAGACGAAACGGGCGGATTCAACACGTTTATTCCGCTCAAGTACCGCAATGGCAACAATCAAATGAGCCATATTTCTGAAGTCAATACCATCGAAGACCTGCGTAATTACGCCATTGGTCGTATTTACCTCGACAATTTTGGGCACTTAAAAGCTTACTGGCCTATGATTGGACGCGAGACTGCTAAAATGAGCCTCGCCTTTGGAGTGGATGACATAGATGGTACCATTGACGATAGCACCAAAATTTACAGCATGGCTGGGGCAGAAGACCAAAATCCTGCGCTGTCTACCGAAGAATTGGTTGGGTTGATAAAAGAGGTTGGTCGCCATCCTATTGAGCGCGACACGATTTACAACACCGTTACCGATTACATGGATTACGATTTTGCCTTGGATAAAGAAGCGGTGAGCTAATTACTCCTTTCTACTCGAAACATAAACCCGCCATTTTTCAATAACGGTGAGCATATCTTCGGGTAAATCGGTATCAAAAGAGAGACGCTCTTTGGTTACAGGTTGCGTAAACCCGAGCGATTTTGCATGTAATGCAGGTCTTGGCAACGCATCAAAACAATTCTGAATAAACTGCTTGTACTTGGTGAAAGTGGTTCCTTTTAACACCCTATCCCCACCGTACCGTTCGTCATTAAACAGCGGGTGACCAATGAACTTCATATGGGCCCTAATTTGGTGCGTTCTTCCCGTTTCTAGCTTGCACTGCACAAGCGTTACGTAGCCAAAACGCTCCAATACTTTATAATGGGTAACGGCATGTTTTCCTTGGTCTCCGTCAGGAAATACGTCCATTACGATTCTATTCTTTATCGAACGGCCAACGTGACCTTCAATGGTTCCTTCGTCTTCTTCAAAATCGCCCCAAACCAGCGCATTGTAATAGCGTTGAGTAGTTCTATCAAAAAACTGCTGCGCCAAATTAGACAGGGCCAATTCGCTTTTGGCAACCACCATAACACCTGATGTTCCTTTGTCTAATCGATGAACCAAACCAGGACGAGGCTCGCCATGCTTATTCATGTCGGGCAGGTTTTTAAAATGGAACATAAGTCCATTAACCAACGTGCCATTGAAATTCCCGTGCCCAGGGTGCACCACTAAATCTGGTTGCTTGTTAAGCACAACCACATCATCATCCTCAAACAAAATATCCAACGGAATATCTTCAGGATAAATGGTTTTATCGCGAGGTGGATACGCCATTACCACCGTAATTACATCTTTTGGCTTTACTCTATAATTGGGTTTAACTGGGGCATCGTTTACAAGAATATTTCCTGCTTTGGCGGCAACCTGAATCTTGTTTCGGGTAGCATTTGCTATCCGATCCATTAAGAACTTATCTATCCGCAAAGGCTCCTGACCGGGGTCGGCAACAATGCGGTGGTGTTCAAATAAATCCTCCTGATCGTCCTGCTCTTCGTACAGCTCGCTTTCTTCGCTCATGGTTGTATCACAACTCGCTGGGTATGGGTTGCGCCCAGCTTAGTGTCGATTTGCACAAGGTACGTTCCAGCAGTGAGATGACTCACGTCCATACTTTCTGTATAACCGCCTTGATTGTATGCCATGCGACCCGAAAGGTCCAGAATTCGCACTGTGGCATCCTTCAACTGACCGCGAAATGATTCTTTCAAATACAACATTCCCGTGCTCGGATTTGGATAGATGGTAACGCCTTCAGTTGATGTTTCTTCAACTCCTGAAACCCAATTATAAGGTCTTCCAAAGGTTGGCCTGATCATTACCGCTCCGGGTATTGAACTTTGATTCCAACTACTTCCCAAATTGTAAAATACTTTCTGGGCAACGTTTGTTCTTCTATCAAAACCAACAGAAAACTTCACGCCCGTTGCGGCCTGCTGTGTCCAACCAACCCAAATAATGCCCGGCTCTATCCAAATAGCATCTTCCAATTCGTAATTGTAGAAGTAATTCTGACCTTCAGAATAGGAAAGCGTAATGAATTCTGGTGATTCGTATATGATTCCATCAGGTTCGCTTGGCCCAGACCAGATCATGAGTTTTACTGGTTCTTCCGTCAAATCTTGATCTACTGGGTTGAGATAAATTTGAATGGCTTGCAAGCTATCTGCCTTCTTAATGTCGTACCGAACACCCACTTTTCCCTCGTTCTCCAAATTTCCTAATCCGTACGCAACCTCGGCCGTTCCATCATCATACGCATAGTAGTTGAAGAACTCTTGGCGCGTTGCAATCTTATCGTTAGTAGCCACATCATCAACCAAGTTTTCTATTTGATGAACTACCAAAAAGAAAGATGAGTCTGGGCTTAGTTCTGGGCTAGTTGGTAATTCGTAATCGAGGATAGTTCCGAAATTATCCTGAACAGGACTTCCCGGATCGTTGTCATCGCAGTTATTAATCTCGCTTCCGCAAACAACATGCGGTCTAACCACGGGAGATGCCGTATCGCTAATATGAAGCAGGGTTCCGTTGAGGTCGTAAATTCTTAACGTGTGGTCTCCAGAATATTCCTGATAGGTGTTATTGCTGATTGTCAAATAAGAAGTGTCTCCCATGTATGCTGCTGGATTATCCTTAAAATGGGTCCATGGCATGCTATTGTATTCCTTAATGATGGAACTCGTTTGGCTGACCGTGTTGCCTTCAAAATCAACCGATGTTTGGGAAACAAAAGCGAGGTCGTTTACAAGAGTATCAGCGTAACTTCTACTTTCATCTAGCTCAATATAATCTACATGCCAATGGTCTACGTTCCCTGCTCTTGATGCATAATTGAGAAATCTGAATTGGAAGCCGCTGTGTAAATACTGGCCTCCTGTTACTGGAATCATCACCCGATTGAAAAGGTAATCCTCCAAAATATATCCTTGCGTATCCCAAATTCGGAACCAAGTTTCTGCCGAATCTTTGAACTCAAGAGCCAATAAATCGTCCTCTTCGGGGGCATTTCCTAAACCCTGAGCCTGATAATAGAAGCTGAGGTAAACGCTGTCTGTTGCAGTTGATAAATCGATGGGTTTAGAGGTCAAACTATCTGACAAAGTTGGCGTGGTAAAACCAAATCCATAAGCCAAACCGTTCTCATCCAAGCCATCAAATGTGGCAACCCCTTGAGAAAGCGGATTGATTGCCATGTGGTTATTTACGTAAACTGTGTTTCCAATCCAACGGTCTAAACTTGGGTACAAATCGTGCGGATGATGAAGTCTAGAGAAAGGCTCAGAAAAATCATCGAAAAACGGTAGCGAAAGCGTATCTCCCACAGCACGGCCAGCATTTGCATGACGCCTTGCAGCTTCTTCCCAAGCACCTAATTGCTGATTGGAAGTAAGATCTACAAGCATTTCTTGCGAATAGCTGAAGAATGAGGATGCACAAAATAAGAGTAATAGGAGGCTTTTATTAATCACCTTCATTAGGGTCATTTTCGTTGTAATCTTGCTCGGTGACAAGTGAATCTAGTGGTAACTGTACCAAATGGTAAAATGTTGTATCGAATTCAATAGAGGCGGTATCCTCTGTTAAAAACAAGATAACGGAAGTGCCCATCGGCACTAAATCCTTTTCATTAAAGGCTGGAATCTGCTTATAAACACGTGCTAATGCCGTGTCTGTAACTGGTGTGTCCACCTTAAATGTTCCAAGATTTAACGATAAAGCCTGAATTCTGTTTGTAGCTTCTTCTAGAGTGTAATACAGCAAATAAGGAACCTGCACTTTAGAGTTACTAAGTCCAAGTCCGAGTACTAAGTCAACAACAGTTCCTGCAAAAACAGTCTCTCCTTTTTTGGCGGAGCGCCCCTTAACCTTCTGATCTAAAACGGCATTCTTAGCAATATCTGGCCGATACTCTAAAGTTCCCAACGATAAACCAACACTTTCCAATACGGCTTTAGCCTGCCGCAGCGACAAATTTCTCACGTTGGGAATTGCCACTTGCTTTGGCAAAAGAGCGTTTACCGTTAAATAAATCTTCCTTCCGCGTTTCACAGCCGAACCTGCCTTTGGTTCCTGATCAGCAACTGTTCCTCGTGGAAACTCTGAGGAATACAACGAATCGATTACTTCAAATTCAATATCAATCGTATCCACAAAAGCTTCAATCTCGGCCAGCTTCAATCCGCTAAAGTCTGGTACCTCCACACTTAGACCGTTTTCGGTGTAAGAGTCTAACCAATAAAACAGTCCGACAAAAGAGAGACCCAACAGGCATCCGGCAATAGCCAAATTGATGACAAACTTCTTGCTAAAAATGAACCTAAAAATCCCCATATTCTTATGCTGGAATTGCGTTTAAAGCAACGGCTGCCAAAGATATAAATTATGCGCCCCTATCTGTTTACCAAATTTTGTGAACCTCGATAACGAAATAGAGAATTTAGCTACATTAGAACCGTTACCAAAAGACATGAAAAAGACGGTTGCCATAGTTTATGGAGGTTATTCCTCTGAGTGGGTTATTTCTGAAATGAGTGCTAAAGTTGTGCTCAATCATTTAGATTCTGAACTCTACAACAGGTATTTAGTGCATATTGACACAAGTGGTTGGAATGTCATTCTAAGGGATGGAAGTAAATGCAGCATTAACAGAAATGATTTCTCTTTTGCTGAGAACGGAATTACACAAACTTTTGATGTTGTCTTTAATGCCATTCATGGAACTCCGGGTGAAGATGGAAAATTGGCTGGCTACTTTGACATGCTAAAAATCCCATATACATCTCCTGGTGTGTTGGGTTCTTCTCTCACTTTCAGCAAAAGTTATTGCAACGGTTTTCTCCGTCAATTCGATGATGTAAACATTGCTACTTCTTTCCTACTTAAAAAAGGACAGAAAATTGATCAAACCGCTATACTTTCTGCAGTTGGACTGCCTTGTTTTGTGAAGCCCAACAACATGGGTTCTAGCTTCGGTATAACCAAACTTCATCTTGCCCAAAACTTTTCGGAAGCATTGATAAAAGCATTTGAGAATGACGATGAGGTGATTGTAGAGCAGTTCGTAAATGGACGAGAAATAGCCAGTGGCGTTTATCAAAAGAATGGCGAAACCATCGCTCTACCCCTCACGGAAATAGTGAGTAAAAATGACTTTTTCGACTACGAAGCAAAGTACCAAGGTGCAAGTGAAGAAATTACTCCTGCTGATATTGACCCGCTCGTTTGGAAGCAAATTCAAGAAACTACAGTGAAGGTTTTCAACCGATTAAAATTGAAAGGGATGTCTCGAATTGACTACATCATTCAAGATGGTGTTCCATTCATTATAGAAGTGAATACAATTCCTGGATTATCGGAGGCCAGCCTTCTGCCACAACAAGTGATTTACTCGGGCATGAGTTTGAAAGCGTTTTTCGGAATGCTGGTTGAAGACGCCTGCTACCTAAAGGTCTGATAGAAATTCTACCAATTTCTGTACGGCCAAGCCTCTGTGGCTAATTGCATTTTTTTGTTCCATGGTCATCTCCGCAAACGTGGTCTCAAAACCATTTGGACAAAAAATGGGGTCGTAACCGAAGCCCTTTTCCCCTTGTTCTTCAGTAAGAATTACACCATCCACCTGACCTTCAAAAAGGTGCTGTTCTCCATTTAAAATTAAACAGATTACCGTTCTAAATCGAGCAGAACGGTCTTGTTTTCCTTTCAAATTGCGCAGCACTTTATCCATGTTGTCCTGAAAACTGCAATCTTCTCCAGCATAACGGGCAGAATAAACACCAGGCTCCCCGTTTAAAGCTGTTATTTCCAAACCAGTATCATCTGCAAAACAGTTCTTACCTGTTCGTTCAAAAACATATTTAGCCTTAATAATCGCGTTGTCATCTAAGGTCAGGCCCGTTTCGGGAATATCAACATCACCTAAAACATCTTTAAGACTGAGAATCTTGAAATTTTCTGGCAATTTGCTGCTCACTTCGGCCAACTTATGAGCATTATTGCTGGCAAACACTATTTCCATTTTGCAAATGTAGTTCAACTACCAATTTGGTTTTCTTACTTCGTGCTGCATTGGATTTCCTTCAAACAAATAAAGTATTCCTACATCTTCTGATTGGAATTTTTCTTGCCATGATTTACCCCATGCAAGAACTGTTTTCTGGCAATCAGAATATCTATTTCCTTTGGGGACTATCAGATTCATTACCTGAAGTATTTAAAGCCGACACACTCTTAAACACTCCCGACCCCTACCCTCTTTTCAGTTGGATTATTGGACTCGTTCCAGTTACGTTTTTAGCTTTTTGGAGTGCCTTTTTATATATAATTCTTCAGGCTGTTTATTCCTTTTCGCTGTTCGGCATTGCAGACCGTATTGGCGGGATTTACAGCAATCAAAAACAACTTTTAGCGTTTACCACGCTGTTCCTTTTAATACATGCAAATGCCATTTGGGGACCATACTTCTCCATTCAATTAGGTACCGATTTGCGCTGGATTTGGGATAGCGGAATAGCAGAACAAGGGGTGCTGAGAGGCTATTTACAACCGAGTGTTTTCGGGGTGTTTTTCCTTCTTTCTTTCTTTCTAACAGCTTCGAGAAAATTTCCTGCCGCAATTCTATCTCTTGCACCAGCTGCCGCAATGCATGGGGGCTATTTATTTCTCGCTGCCATGCTCACAATTGGGCTTATCGCCTATGCACGATTTGACAAAAAAACAATTGCTGCTTCGGCCTTGCTTCTTGTTCTGGCTTTGCCGTACTCGGCATACATTCTTCATCATTTTGTTATGCTAGATGCCAGCACCCTGAACAGTATCAATTCTTCTGTTTTAGCTGGATTTAAAGAGAACATTCACTTGAATCCAGCCAATTGGCTAAACCCCAAACTCTACATTCAAATAGCCATTTTTGGAATTGCCACGTCATTGATTTGGCGAGATAAAATTTCGAAGCTTTTGGTGGCGATATTTTTAATCGGAACATGCCTTACAATCGCAGCTTATTTGTTCAATGCCACCACTTTACTCAGCCTAAATCCTTGGCGGTTTTCTGTCATCCTAATTCCAATTTCGAGTACCATTTTACTCGTAAAAACCGTCAGAAGTAATTGGTGGAAGAACAACCGATTACCCATTCTAGTAGGAACCGGAATTATTTGCGTGGCAATTGTCTATTTCAGATTGTTCGGAAATGGCTCACCCCAATTTCTAGAAGTTTGGAATCCAATTCATTTAAGCGCCCTCCTACTTTCTGTTTTCGCTGTTAAATGGGGATTAACTAGGCTGACTTCCAAATCGTTTTACGGCACTGAGTATTTGGTTATTACCGCATTGATTGTCACAGGCATGACTGAGTCATATGTTGATGCGGTTACAAGAGAATCTACCGATGAATTCATGGCGATATCGGCAGTCGCAAGTCGACCTGAACCAAGCACCGTTTACATCGTTCCCGCAAGTTGGACCTCCTTTCGACTGAATGCAAAAAAGGCTGTTTTTGTGGATGAAAATTTGGTTTACGGCCCAGCATTACCTTCAATATCCAACAGACTTACAATGCTAAAGCGAGCAAAGAAAAGTGGCGACTACACCGAGATTATTTCCACCATTCCTGACTCAATCAGCATTAAATTAATAACTAAAGACGACCGCGTTCCTACCTCTAAATTTGATTCTGCCAGTATTGGCCGCAACATGCGGTGCTATACCCTTCGGTAATATCTGCTGGTGCTTACATTTGATTCTATGCCTGCCAACAAACCCGTGAGACATATTACTCCAAACCAATCTTTTTCAAATTGGCTGTTGCAGTTAAATGAGAGACGAGAAACATTGCTGTTTTTCATTTGGAAAGACCTAAAAGTGCAATACAGCAAGCCAATTTTCGGTCTAATCTGGTCCGTTTTTCAGCCACTGGTTTACTTCGGAATTATCTTACTCGTAATGCAATTTTCAGGAAGACAAACAGCAACTACAGGAATGCCGTTTGAGGTTTATCTAATTGCAGGACTTGCGGTTTGGAACTTTTGCACTTCTGCAATTCTCGGCTCCATCAACAGTATTCAATCAAATGCTGGAATTATCTCCAAATCCTTTTTTCCACGATTTTATTTAGTCTTAGCTCCCATGCTAAAAAGCAGCATCGACTTATTAATCATGCTATTGATAACAGCGGGTGTTGCAACCTGGTACGGCCAGCAAATGGTTCTTCAATCTATCAGCCTTCTTCCTACAATGTTGTTCCTATTATGGATTACAACAATGGGCTGGGCGGCTATTGCCACAAGCGCCACAATAATGAATAGGCATTTTCGACATGCAATTCCAGTGTTGCTTTATGCCATGCTGTTTGCACTTCCTATTTTCTATTCGGCATCGGAAATGGATAATTCCTTACTCAAAACCATTTACACATTGAATCCCATTTCGGGCAGTATGGACTTTCTGAGAGCATCCTTTGGAGCTGCAACACCTACCTTAAACACAACAATTTTCTGGTTACTTCAATCGCTTGCTTGGTCTGCAATTGGTGTTCTCTTTTTTAGGAAGGTTGAAAAATCTCTGTCCGACAGAATATGAGCGTAGTTAAGGTCATAGGACTAGGAAAAACCTACCTTTTAAAAGGCAAGGACAAATCCGTGCTTCACGCAGTGAAAAATGCAACTTTTGAGCTTAACGAAGGAGAATCTGTTGGTATTATTGGCAGAAACGGAGCCGGTAAAAGCACCCTTTTGAAGTTGCTGGCAGGCGTTACTTTGCCCACTTCTGGCGAGGCATTTATTACTGGCAGTTTTTCAAGTTTACTAGAGGTTGGAACAGGCTTTCATCCTGATTTGAGCGGCCGCGACAATATCTTTCTAAACGCTTCAATACTTGGAGTTTCCAAACACGAAACGAGCCTAGAATTGGCCAATATTATCGCCTTCTCAGGAGTAGAGAAATTTATTGACCAGCCGATTAGAACTTACTCAAGTGGAATGAAATTGAGATTGGCCTTTGCCATAATTGCTCATCTCAAAACCGACATTATTGCGTTAGATGAAGTGCTAGCCGTGGGCGATTCTATGTTCCAAATCAAGTGTATGGAACGCATTTTTGAATTCAAAAAGCAAGGAAGAACAATACTGTTTGTCTCTCATAATTTAAGCGCCATCAATAAACTGTGTGAACGAACGCTGGTACTTGAAAGTGGCTCTATTGTGTTTGATGGCCCTACCGATGAGGCCTTGAAACTCTATGCGGATTTAACAAACTCACAATCAGGTCAAGTCGTTTCCAAGTATTTAACAGATTTGGAGATTGGCGGCACTAAAAGCGAAGGAAC
>ERZ889078.2399-NODE-2399-length-13385-cov-13.909902_pt1 | contig 13385 bp, 12 predicted proteins | sample MGYA00521266_ERZ889078 | MGnify/ENA primary metagenome ERZ889078 (study PRJEB32303, sample SAMEA104408618) | aquatic metagenome | biome: Brackish water; feature: Pelagic; material: water | place: Baltic Sea | collected 2014-06-16T06:34:00 | depth 76,534 m ...
GGAATGATTAGATTATTTTGCATAATTTTTATCATAATCAGCGTGAGAACTGATGCCCTGGCGCAAAATGTGCTGGTAGACATTCAATTAAAAGCTACGGCACAGGAATTTGTTTTAGACACACACCCAGACAAATTCACAGAAGAAGCATTTTTTGACATTCCAGGCGCCGGAACCTTACGGATTACTTATATTGATGCTTCTTTCAACACCGAAGCCGATTCAGGCGGCTTGTCATGGCGACATGTGCCCGGCGCGACTACCTACTCCAAGATTCCGGGTAGGGAAATCAATGTTATTCGAGAACCCTCTCAGCCAATATCTGGGGCTTCATTCAAATTGACGATTGAGTCTGACATTGAGGGCCCGATGAAGAATGTTGGGGTTGTTTTGACACCCCGCCACCGGGGAACATGGAGCTATGGAGGATATCAGTATATGACCAACCTAAATGTAAAGGTGGAGTGGTCACCCCAACGGAGTGTTCCAACTGAAACACCGGCCGATTTATCAGGAAATAGCAACCAATACACTGGCACTTGGACGGCCTACGTTCCCGCCAAGAACTGGAGTCACGGTGGGTATCAGATCATCCAGAATGGCCAAGACCTGATCTACGTGGTTTATAGTGGTGAACGGCACACTGGCCGTGTGCTGAGCGAGGGCGCCATTAGCTACGTCGAGGCTAATGAAACAGGCAAGGTATCAAGGGATGGAAAGAGGATCGACTGGAGCAACGGGTATTGGACAAAGGACTGAAATAACGACAAGTAGGCGTAGTGGATAGAAATATTCAGGCTCTCGACTCACAATAAAGTGAGATTTCGGCTCACATAAATCCCATTACAATAATTGGAGATAAAAATTACCCATCATTAAAATTATTATACCCGAAGTCACAGTAATATAAATAATGGTTCAAAGTAAATAACATGTCCCTCCAGATCAAGCGACGTAACGATTTTGAGTATTACATCATCACCTTGAAGACCCAATAGGAAACCAGCAGGGAGATATACATGAAGCTGTTAACAAATCCTGAAGTACTGCGCCGCCTGGCGGCAGTGGTCGGCCTTTTCACCGCCATTGTCCTATTTCTGAACCCGGTGAGCCATGTGTACAAAGTGGAACTCACCGATTTTGCCGCCAGGCACAAGTTCGCATTTTCAAAACAGCCCTTGGATCAGTTTATAGCCCAAAAGACTGAAGACAGGTTGAAGGAAGTATCCGGCCCGGAGTGGCAGGCCTTGCTGGAAGGCCTTTTAAGCCATCGCCAGGGCCAAACGCCCAAGGAGTGGTTGGACAATCAGCCAAGACGTCTCAAGGGCCGCGACCGCGAATTTTACTTTGGCCCGGACCAAAAGCCCTTTGTCGCAGTGGCTCCCAGGCCCGGTCGGGTGGTCTATTTGGCTTTAGATCTAAACGGCCAAAAGCAATACATACTCTTGAACCCCAAACAGCCCGAGTACGCAAAAGATGCACCCAACGGCGTGCTCTACCCTTGGCGGACTTACTCCTGGCTACCCCTTGTTATCGGCTTTGCGCTGTACTTTTTCTTGCCCAAGGTAACCAGGCCTTCCGACAGCCTGGGCTACCTCCGGCTTTGGGGACTAGTAATCTCTGATTTTCTAGGTCTCGCCTTTGCCGGCTTCTTTTTCGCCTTCCCCTTGGGGATGATTCTAGATGACGGAGGGGGGTTGGTTTCATTGTTTGATTTTGAGAGGGGATGGGCCTGGCTGACCATTATCATGTGGCTTTTGACCGGTTTCGGTCTATTTATCATGGCGATAGGAGTATGGTACCGCAATTATTGGATAACCTTCACACCCGAAGGGCTGATGCGGCACACATACAACCGCAACCAGCTCTACAAATACAAAAACATGGAAAAGGTCTCAATTCGCATTAAGGAGCACCACTGGCTCATAACCATGCTATTAATATTTGGTGGAAACAACCCAACCGCTCTTGGGCAGGCAGCGATGCTTTCGGGCCAGACCCATGCGGGTGTGGGAATTGCCATGAAAAACGGCGACTCCCTGTGGATCAGGTTGGAGGCCTTCGAGGACCCGCAGAAGCTGGTACGCAATTTGAACGACCACGGTGTTGAATTGGACCAAAGCCTGAAAACCGCACTGGAGGGGTGAATCCAAACCGATGCTATTGGTCAGCTTGGATTTCCCTGGATCTGACGGCCGACCAAACGGGCGAAAATGAGAGAGTGCAGAATCAAATTTTAGTTGACACTCAAGCCTTCTTTTTGCATCTTTTACCAGTCCTCTTATCCCTTTATTTGCATGGACAGAATGCAAGCTCACAGACCGCCTTTTTTGCCTCCGGACAGTACTTGGGGGCGCAATTCGCGGGGTAAAAGCTGGGGAATCAAGCAGGCGCGCAGCTAAAATCAAGAATCATTTGAGCCGGCATATTATTAAAACATCAACAAGGAAGGAGCTTCTTATGGTCTCCGTAAATAAAAATTGGCCGTTGTCGATTATCATATTGTTTGCCTTAATCATATCGGGTTGTGCTTCCGCGTTTAACAGCAGGGGGTTGAACCTGACCGGCGAGGCCAATTTCACTCAGGTGGTAAAAGAGTTTGAGCCGCCGAACGAAAACTATGCAGAAATGCCATTTTCGGAATTAATTTATTTATGCACGTCTTATGCGGAGTTGAAAAATTACAATAAGCTTTTCCCCTGTCTGGAGACAGCACAAACGAAGGTTAATAAAGGGGACTATATTGCCGACACGTGGAACCATTCGGCGACGCCATCCAGGCTGAAGGCTACCGCACTTATCGAGCTTGGACAGTATGAGGAGGCGGTTAAGGCGGCAGAACACTCTTATAAAGTTGTTATGGATAATAATTTGACGACGTTTGAAGTGGTTAAAGTATTGGACGTCCTCGGCCTGGCTTACGCCTTGGCGGGAAAAGTGGTCGAAGCTGAAAAGATCGCTGAAAAACTCAAGGGGCTATATCTGGGATATCCCTATTTTCTTGTAGAAGATGATCGAAATATCGCACTTGCCAGGATTTACATTGCGTTGAAGAAATATCCGGAGGCAATAAATGCCATTTCTTACAAATTCGAGGATTCCAACGCGTTTTTGAAGACGATAGGAGGCTGGGATGTCTTTGTGAACAATCAGCTGTCCTTTGAATTCATGAAAAACAAAAGTCTGTTTGAAGTCGGCCGGTGGCCCGAGGCCAAAGAAGGCTATGACGCGCTCCTACGCTATCCCTATATCCTGGATCGCGGCGAGATGAGCTGGAACATCTTATTCGACCGCGGCCGGATAGCCGAAAAGGAAGGCAATAAAAAAGAAGCCATTGAATTTTACGAAAGAGCGGTCGATTTAATTGAACAGCATCGGTCCACCATCAACATCGAGGCGAGCAAAATAGGCTTTGTAGGAAATAAGCAAGCGGTTTATCAAAGTCTGATTAAATTATTATACACCGATCAGCAATATGAAAAAGCCTTTGTATACGTGGAAAGATCAAAATCCCGGGCGTTGGTTGATCTCTTGGCGGGCAAACAAGACTTTGCGGTCAAAATTGCCGGCAAAGAGAAATTGTTAAGATCCGTTATCGCCCTTAATGACCGGGTGGGCGCAGAAACAATTGCTCTGGATAGTCCAACAAACAAATCTCAAACAAGAAGCATCGCAATTCAGGCGAAGCGTGATCTGCAGCGTGAAGCGCCGGAACTCGCTTCGCTGGTAACGGTCAACCCGATTACCATTGCTGAAATTCAATCCTTAATTCCAAAGGGCGAAGCGCTGCTTGAGTATTACTATTCAGGAAAGGATATGTATGCTTTTGTCTTATCTGTAAATGGCCTGCAAAGCGCAAAAATCAGCAGCGAAGGGCTTGTCAAAGAGGTGGCGGCCTTCAGAAAATCCTTGGAAACCCCCGGTTCACAACAAACCAGAAAACTGGGCAAAAAACTCTATCAGCGGCTTTTCAAGCCCTTGGAAGCATATTTAAAAGAGCAAAATCTAATTATCGTACCCCACGGCGTTCTACACTATATTCCCATGAACGCCTTGCATAACGGTAAGGATTACATGATCGACCGCTATAATATTCGATTGATGCCCAGCGCGAGCGCCATGAAGTACCTTCGGAAACAGAGAAATGACAAAACAGGGGGGATTTTGGCTTTCGGCAATCCGGACCTGGGTAATCCAGCCTATGATCTTGTTTTCGCCCAGAAAGAAGCTCTTGAGGTTACCAAAACCTGGGCCAATTCGAAGGTGTTCTTGCGCAAGGAGGCCACAGAGGACGCCCTACTCAGGCACGGCAGCAACTTTAACTACATTCACTTTGCCACCCATGGGGAGTTTTCTCCGGAAAGCCCACTGCAATCAGCGATTCTTCTTGCCCCTGATGCCAACTCAAACGGACTGCTGACCGTCGACAAACTCTATTCAATGCAACTGGGAGCAAACCTTGTCACCTTAAGCGCCTGTGAAACCGGTCTCAGTAAGGTTGCCAACGGGGATGACCTGGTGGGGCTGACGCGAGGGTTTCTCTATGCCGGGAGCAGTTCGATTGTGGCCAGTCTCTGGGAAGTGGACGATCTGGCAACCTCCTACCTCATGATTCGATTCTACAAAGGCTTGCAAAAGACCGACAAAAGGAATGCCTTGCGAAAAGCCCAGCTTCAGACCCGAAGAAAGTATCCTCATCCCTACTACTGGGCTTCATTCCAATTGACCGGAAGCGGCAGTTAATTAGGCACTAATTCATATGGCAGAACAAGAGCAATACCAGGAAATCCAACTTGATGTTCAGGGAATGACCTGAATGAGTTGAGAAGCGAAAGTTGTGCAAGCCCTGGAAGGGCTTCCCGGAGTAAAGACCACAAATGTCAGTCATCCTGAAAAGAAGGCAGTAGTCTATTATGATCCAGCTTCGGTGACGGTAGGGGAGATGTGTCAGACGTTGCTGAAATCAGGATATGTTGCCGCTCTTAGAAAAACCAATAGAACGATGAATGTAATTGCCCCTGATGAATCACGCGAAATAGGGGATTATAAAATAGACGATCTCATTTGTTACTGTTTCGGATATACAAGAGGTGATATTGAACAAGATTTCACCCGGAATACCCGCTCTCTGATTATGGAAAAGATCGCGGGCGAAAAAAGGATGGGAGGGTGTGATTGCGCTAACAAAAACCCAAAAGGAAGATGATGCCTTGCCGATGTCCGCCAGGTGGTGGACGGTTTAAAAAAAGTGCATTCAGAAAGTGGGATTTCCATATTTGAGAACAAACAATGAAGTAAAATAGAAAGGAAAAAGTCCTTTCGCCTTGCAAAAAGGTTTGCAACCCAAACTGGGGGAGTATTGCATTGGCTGCTATCGTAACCTTTTTGAAATTACCCAGTGGGGAACAATGACCGATCTGGGGCGTTCCCGTGTTTTAGCTGAACTTCCAAGGCGAAAATAGGTTTGGCAATGAAATGATTCCTCTGTTTGGGTCAAAATACTTTATGGAGGGTAACACACACGAGAGAGTTATGGAAATTGAAGTGTTGGGCACCGGCTGTACCACTTGTAATACCGTGGAAGCAATTATAAAGGAAGCTGTGGCAACGAGTGGCGTTGACGCCAAGGTTACTAAAGTATCCAACAGGATGGAAATCGCAAAGGCCGGGGTGATGATGACCCCTGCCGTGATCGTGAACGGTCAAATCAAACTTGTGGGTAAGATACCCGATATTGAAGAGGTCGTGGAGTGGATCAAAGAGATGAAGGAATAAAAGCGATCTTCTGTACGCTTAGTGACTGGTCGGTCCATATTTATGCGTGAAAATATTTACGAGGGTACGGTTTTCAAAATCCAGATATTCTTTCAGATCCTTTAGAAGAAAGTTGAGCAGTTTTTTCGTTCCTCTCAAAGATGAGGCCGGTTGTTTTGAAAAGTATTTGGCCTTTTTCAGAGCAGCATCTTCTAATGCTTCACGGGGGATCACCTCGTTGACAAGGCCCAGCTCCAGAGCTTCATGTGCACTGATGGTTTTGTTGGACAGCAATATTTCGCAAGCCCTGCAGTGCCCCAGTTTTTTCTCAAGAAAGTACGCTCCTCCTCCTTTGGGAACAAGTCCCAGGTCCAAATAGGGCTTGTGAATAACTGTGTCGTCCGCGACCATTCTGTAATCGCAAGCAAGCGCAACATGGAAATCCTGGAGAATCATCTCTCCGAAGCCAATACTGATAAAAAACTTCCCGGACTCTACAATTCTTAGGATAAATTGGTCGTAAGCTTTCAACATTCGCCATAAAGCGTTCTTGTCAATTTCACCCCTCATGAGGTAATCGTAGAATTCGACGTATTCTTCATATGGAGCTCTACCAGTTTCATCTCTCACCACGACAACCCTGACGGAATCGCTTTTTGACACCAGATCCAGATATTCAAGTATGGGAGTTTTTGTGCTCCAACTGGTAATTGGAAGAAGCCTCTTTCCCTTAAAGATAAGCGTGACAACCGCATCGATCCTCTTTACACTGAAAAAGTCGTTTTCTTGATTCAGATCCTGTCGCTTCATTCCGAGTTCCTCTACTTTCATTAGAAAGGATTTCGACGAACAAAATAATTCCGCTTCATATTATAATTCTTGCATTACTCACTTTACCAAGAAACGCGGTCAACTCAGCAAAGAGCGTGATTGAGCCTGTCTGACCAAGAGTTCACTATTTCAATTCTCACGGTCCGTCAGCAATATCATCCAATTTCGAAAATCATGCAGACGCCCTGCCGGTTTTCCATATGGGGTTTGAGGTTCTGATCACGGAAAAACAGGAAGGCACTCCTTTTAGGCAAATACTTTGATCGGCCTAAAGAAAAGAGCTCCGATGTTTATGAAACCATTTTTTTTATAGAATCTGTGGCTGTCCCTCCTTTTTATGGCCGAAGCAAGAAAAACACCGAAGCAGGCCTTTCTTTTTGCGTACGCCACTATTTTATTTAGAAGGTTCTTGCCAATCCCCTTGCCTCGTGCTTCTTCATGCACTACCAGTTCGGGAACATAAGCGATCAAACCAAATATTTTGGGTCTAAAGGTCACCAACCCAAGCACTTTCCCGTCCTCTTTTGCCAGGAAGAACCGGGTGGATTTGCTCCAGAGCAGTTTTTTCTTTTCGTGAAGATCTTGTGAATTCTTGTTGGGCCAGAGTTGCTTGAACAGGCTCACAATATGTGCCGGATTCATAATGTTCCTTTTTCTTACGAATTCATATTCCATCATTTTTTCAAACTCCTGTGATAATATCCGGATCGAAAACTAACATCCCCACTTTTTTTGTTGGAAACGTACCCAGCTAGAAGGAGGAAGATTGCAGGCTGGTGCCGGTATTGCCCTGGTTTCGGTCATGTTACAGACAGCTCTGGAAAACTTTTCTGAAATGGAATCCATATATGGCATAGGTGATGGCCATGGGAAAGGTCCGGGGACGTCTGAACAGGGACCAGAAAAAGAGTTTCCAGTAGTGAGCTCGCTCCCCGTCCCTTATGCCTAAGGACCATATGGTTTTAAAAATGGCCCCGGAGTACCCGAAATGGAATCGGATATGACCCGGATGAAAGTGAAACGGCTTCATTTTCAAAGGTTTGTAATCCTTTAGGAAGTTTTTTACGCGATCATGGTAAGGCTTGGGCGAATAGATCCCGCTGATCACTTTCCTGTAACCGTTGTTGAGTTTTTCAAAGCCCATTTTTGGGATGATGTTGGTTGTAAAATCCGTGTTGTCTCCAGAAATATCCTCTAACAGCCTGCCTTCTTTGACGACTCTCTTATAGAGCCTTGTGCCTCGGGGCGCATTCAGTATCCCCACCATAGCCGTTATGATCCCGCTTTTTTGAATGAAATCGATCTGCCTTTCAAAAATCGACGGAGAATCATTGTCAAATCCCACAATGAATCCCCCCCGCACCCGCAAACCGAACTTCTGAATCTTTCTTACACAGCCAACCAGATCACGATTCCTGTTCTGGAATTTGTTGCATTCTGCAAGACTTTCCTCGTTCGGCGTCTCAATCCCCACAAAGACCGCATCAAACCCGGCTTGAACCATCATGCGCATCAGTTCTTCATCGTCGGAAAGGTTAATGGAGGCTTCAGTGGAAAAGGTAAAGGGATGTCTTCTTTTTTGCATCCACTCGATGATTGCCGGCAAGACATCTCTTTTCAGTTTTCCCCTGTTCCCGATGAAGTTGTCGTCCACAAAAAATACACTCCCTCTCCATCCACTGGCGTATAAGCTATCTAATTCACATAATATCTGTCCCCTGCTCTTGGTTCTTACCTTTCGGCCGTAAAGGACGGTGATGTCACAAAACTCGCAATTAAAGGGGCAGCCGCGGGAGTACTGGATGTTCATGGAGACATATTTCTTCATGGGAGCCAGATCCCACCGAGGAATGGGGGTTTGTCTCACATCGGGAAATACATCTGAGGCATAGATCTGCTTGGCCGCGCCCTTTTTAAGATCCACCAAAAATGGGGGAAGGGTGATTTCCGCTTCATTGAGCACGAAATGGTCGATTCCGTTGAAATCCTCATGGGCGGCAGTAAAGAGTGGTCCTCCCGCCACGATTTTGACTCCGTGTTTTTTGCATCTACGGACAATCTCCTGAATGGACTCTTTCTGAATTGCCATGGCACTGATAAACACGTAATCCGCCCACTCAAGATCTCTGTCCTCCAGGGCCTCCACATTCATGTCCCTCAGCCTCTTTTCCCATTCATCGGGAAGCATCGATGCGATGGTCAGCAACCCGAGTGGTGGATGGACCGCTTTTTTAGAGATGAATTTCAGGGCATGCTTGAAACTCCAGAAAGTGTCAGGATAATTTGGGTATAACAGAAGAGCTTTCATGTGTGCGCCGCCTTTCAATATTTAGATTTACTTTTCGACTCATATAGTTTTACGGTCGACTCATAGGGAAAAAAATATTACTTACTGATCCCCTTGAGCAGAATGTCCACCAGTGCATAGACGCTTTTTTCCATTTCTATCTGTGTCAGGTTTGTGGTCCAAGGGTATTCCAGACCTTTTAAAGCAAAGAATATAGCCTGGGAAATGGTCTCTGAATCAGTGACCAGGAATAAACCCTTGTCCCGGCCATATTCAATGATATCTTTTATTATGGACATCTCCCAGTCAGAGTAATCAGCTGTCAGGTTCTGGATAAATTGATAATGCTTTAGATATTCGTCTCTTATAGTGATATACTGGTCTGCTTTTTCATTCAGATAATTAAGCCTCGTACCCACAAACTTGGTGAATTTGTTGTAGGGATCATCCTCTTTTTCAATGGCCTTCCTGATGGTTGCCTTGAGGCCTGCGATCTCCTTTCGGATAACCTCGGCATAAACCTCTTCTTTGCTCTTAAAATAGTAGTAGAGAGAACTTTTCCCTTTCCCTGCGGCCTTGGCGATATCTTCCATGGTGGTTTTCTCAAGTCCGAAACGGGAAAAGAGATTTGTGGCCGCAGAAAGGATGCGTTCCTTTTGTTCATTATCGTTTGTCATGGTGGCAATCCCAGGTTTGAACTTTTAGACTAAATTAATCATTAAGTCGAAATTAGCGACGAATCGTTCCTTTGTCAAGATTTTTTTCATTTGCTAATCTAATTGCATGTTCTTTTCTGAATGGGAGGCAAACTAAAAGACATTCTAAAAGATGGTCGATCACAATAAGCTGACAGAGGTCAAACATATTGGCAGTCCAAAAAGTTTGTAATATACTGAAGACGAGGATGTTGGTTAGACCTGATATATCCTTCTGATATTACGGTGATTTGTATCTTTCAAACGGCTGAGAAATAGCAGATATACTCACAGATGCCTTCATCAAAACATGTTGTGGTTTGAGCAGGAAAGTTCGCGTTTCGGGTTACTTCAGATTCTCTTAACGTATCAATTCTTTATTTTTGAACAACGGCCTGGGATCAACCAGGTGACGCTTGAACCAGCGGTCATAGTCTCTCTCCCCCAGGGCCAGGGCCAACATTTCCGAGAAATGAAGTGTGGGAATTTTTTCCATCAGCCCATGATAATTTTTTTCCTTTCGAAACGCCGGTGGATGAGCCAGCATACACCCATAGTAGGGAACAAACTTCACTTGGGCCAATCCAGTACGTTCTATACCTGCTGATTGCGAAAAATCAAAGCCATCAAGGACCTCAAAAAAATGGATGATTTGCACATCAGGATTAATTGCACGGCCGCAAGTTTCCTCTGCTCTCAGTCTCAATTCAGGATCCTCTTTCACCTGTTTGTGGACCGCTTTCATACGATGAAGACATAAGTCAAATTTCCTGTCTTTTCTCATTTGATTCAATCTACTTCCCGGTTCTTTGAATCATAATACCCGGTTGATAGGACTCCGGTAAAAAACACAGGGAGGTGATTATTCCGTTGGTTATTAGAGAGCGGTAGCGCTCCCTTTAAGCTGGCTCATATTGAATAGCGAGCAGACCGTTTTTGATGTGATTGGGCAGGATCAAAAATCATCATTTTCATCAACAAGTTCTGGATATAGCTTTTTTACGCAATCAGGACAAATACTGTGGCTGAATTCTGCCATTGAATGTTTCGAAATATATGCTTCAATTTGGTTCCAGTACCCTGAGTCATCTCTGATTTTTTTACATGAAGCGCAGATCGGAATGATTCCGCGCAGGGTATTTAACTCTTCAATTGATTTGCTTAATTTGACATTTAATTCAGTGAGTTTTTCAGTTCTTTCTTCTACTTTATATTCCAACTCTTCATTTAATCTCTTTAATTCTTGCGTTTTTGCCTCAACCGTAGCCTTAAGTCTCCTATTATGCCAAAGTAGAAAAAACACTATCAAGATAATGATAGTGGAAATCTGAAAAATGAGCGCCCAGTTTACCTGATTCGCGATGGTAACATTGGTCCATTTCTTCTCAATTCCTCCCATTTCATTGGCACTTACATTTGCCATTGCCTTTTTCAAAATTCCGTAAAATACCGGCCAGTCATCTCGAATACCGATATGCAAAGAGGTGTCACTTTGTTCTTTGTTGTTCATTTTTATATATTCGGAAAGCCGGATATTGTTAATCTGATTTTCCTTGGCGTGAAAATAGAACACAAAAGGATTTCCAATGATGGCATCCAATTGATTTGTTGCCAGTTTTCTCACGAGATCCATCTTATATTCAATCTCAATGATCGAAATCCCCGGGAACATCTTTTTTACGATAGGGATGCTTCCATGCCCTTTTTCCATCCCAACTCTCATATTAGCCAGATTGATATCCTTATTTTCGTTATCTGTATTTGTAAATATCCCTAGTTTCCCCTTATAGTAGGGCTCGGTATAGAGTGTAAACTTTTCCCGTTCCTTATTTTTATAAAAAACCGGCATTACATCAATTTTTCTTTGTTTAAAAAGTTCTATGAGGTCAGCCCAGGCATATCCGTAAACAAATTCGATCTCCACGCCGGTTTTTTTTGCCAATAGTTTAATATAATCTATCCCTAAACCTTTAGGTGTTCCGGTTTCGTTAAAGTCAAAAGGAGGCCAGTCCAATTCGTTTGCAACACGGATAGTTGGGTTGTTTTGTATCCAGTTTTTTTCTTCGTCCGTGAGTTTGATATTTGAATTATTTTTTCCATACGCCACTGGAAAAGAAAAAAACAGGCAGGTCAGCAGGAAAATCAAACCTATGGTTTTTTTGTGCATAACTTTCCCATACGTGCATTTACAAAACATTCATTTTCCAGTGGAAGCAAGCGGAACGATTTTTGAAAATCAAAGGACGAAAGCAAGAGCTTCCCCAGGTTTAAAACGAGACCACGATCTCATCGTATGTCTTTCTCCATTTTGCCGGGTGCAACTTCAGACCTGGTTTTTTGTAACCAACGGCCAGTAAGAGAGGGATCCAGTAGCTGTCAGGGATTTTGAACTCTTTTCGAACGGCTTCATGATCAAAACCGTCCATGGGATGTGTTTCCAACCCCTGACTGGTAGCTGCGTACATGAGGCTCATGGCAAAGAAACCGGTGTTTTTTGCGGCAAAAGCCAGATTTGCATCAGGGCTCCAGTCATAGAGGGATTTTGTTGCATTTAAGAACCATTCCCGCTGTTCCAACTTCATGGATCCGGATTTAAGCATTTCCTGCCAGTTTTTTTCAAATGTGGAATGGCCTTCCTTCCAGCCGTTCTTGTCCGCAAGAACGATCAGAACCACAGGTGCCTCAACGACCTTGGGCTGATCCCAAGCCAAGGATTTGAGTTTTTCCTTTTCCTCCGGATTCCGAAGCACCATCAGATTCCATGGCTGCAGATTGAAACTGGAAGGAGTATTCGCCGCCAATTCTACCATACGGGTCAGCTGCGCTTCAGATACACCTTTGTTTGTGTCGAAAAAATTGATGGCACGTCTTTTTTCACTTATTTCCTGAAAGTTCATGGCGGCTCCTTTTGATATTTTGTTCTACTTGTCAATTTGAGAGTTTTTTAGGTCTTCAGGCCTTACACGCATTTTGATGATATCATATTATTAAAAGGTTGTGTGCGGTTTCCGGGTACGGTGCATACGCTGGGAATGCCAGTTGAAATGAAACAGTTTTTTGACAACCATCCGTTCAAAACGGAGGGGCAGCATTCGAGGTGTCTTTCCACGGTGGAACAATTAAGATTTATGAATTGAAACTGTTGGAATGATATTCAAAAAAAAGGATTTGAAAGTCAAGAGGAATTGCTTTTTAAAAAAGACCTATTCAGGGGAGCCACATCCGCCTTCAGCGGATATGGGGCATCAACGTCCATTTGATCACCCAACCCCCTTGATCCCCATACTGATCCAGGCAGACAATGCCCCCGTTCTGGAATTGAAAAACCGGCCGATTGACGTTCCCCGTGATCAAAAAGGCCGTCAGTTTTTCCATGAAAGGGAGATGGCCCACAAACATGTGGTTTTCATGAAATAACAGGTTTTTTGAAAAGGCCTGCACGTCGTCCATGGGGCTGAGACCCATCATTTCCGCAACACCACCTTCGGGTTTCAGGGCTGAAGCAAAAATTTCAGCGGTCTGTCGGGCACGCTTTTTACCACTATGGAAAATGGACACCACCGGAATTTCATACCCCTTTGCCACTTCCGAAATGCGCTTGACATTCACCATTCCCGCTTCCGATAAACCGCGCTCCTGGTCTTGATCTTTCGGCAGGCTCACGCCGTGCTGCACCAGATAAACAGCCATCATCGTCTCCTGATTAAACAATCAAAAATACGGTTCGAGAAGATCTTTGGTTTTGACCACATTCATATTCAATCCAAGGGCCTTTCGATCAAAGCCCATGGCCAACCCCAACACCTGGGTCAAATACA
>ERZ889078.2403-NODE-2403-length-13369-cov-20.025537_pt1 | contig 13369 bp, 13 predicted proteins | sample MGYA00521266_ERZ889078 | MGnify/ENA primary metagenome ERZ889078 (study PRJEB32303, sample SAMEA104408618) | aquatic metagenome | biome: Brackish water; feature: Pelagic; material: water | place: Baltic Sea | collected 2014-06-16T06:34:00 | depth 76,534 m ...
CTCAAAAAAGGTTAAAGAAATGGGACTAGACAGCGAAGGTTTTGAAGTTGTGGCGCTTAAAGTAAAGAAAAAATATGAAGAATTCTAAAACTATGAAGACTCCGTACTACCTCTGTGAAGAGACGCTTTTAGAAAACAATCTTATGGTTCTTGACGATGTTCAAAAGCGAAGCGGAGCCAAAATTATCTTGGCGCTCAAAGGTTTTGCGATGTGGAGCACGTTTGACTTGGTTTCAAAGTACTTAAAAGGGTGTACAGCAAGCGGACTTCATGAGGCTCGTTTGGCTCGTGAAGAGTTTGCAAAGTTTAACGCGGACGCCGAGGTTCACACTTACTCTCCGGCATTCAAAGACGATGAGATAGAAGAAATAGCCAAAATTTCAAACCATATCGTTTTTAATTCTCCAAAGCAATTAGACAGATTTGTTGCAAAAGTCAAAGCAATCAATCCCGACATTCACGTCTCACTGAGAATCAATCCAGAAGTTTCATCTTCCCCGGTAGATATTTACAACCCATGTTCTCTCTACTCTCGTTTGGGTACGACGTTCGCCAATTTTGACGAAGTCGTTTTGGAACATGTGAATGGACTAAACTTTCACGCGTTGTGCGAACAAGACGCTAACGCGCTTGAAGAGGTCTTGGTCGCTTTTGAAAAGAATTTCTCTAAGTATTTTAAAAACTTAAAGTACGTTAACTTTGGCGGGGGACATCATATCACTAGAAAAGATTACGACGTTGAAAAACTTATTCGTATCGTTAAAGAGTTTCGAGAGAAGTATCATGTGGACGTCTATTTAGAACCGGGCGAAGCGGTTGGATGGCAGACGGGTTGTCTCGTCTCAACCGTTTTAGACACTTTTAAAAATGGCGTGAACGTGGCGATACTCGACACTTCGGCAGAGGCGCACATGCCTGACACTTTGGCGATGCCTTATCGCGCCATGGTGAGAGGTTCTGGAGAAGCTGGCGAAAAAGAGTTTACGTATCGCTTGGGCGGAAACACTTGTTTAGCGGGCGACGTCATGGGCGACTACTCGTTTGACAAGCCTTTGGAAGTTGGCGATGAAGTCGTTTTTGAAGACCAAATTCACTACACCTTTGTAAAAAACACTACTTTTAATGGCATTAAACTTCCATCTTTGGTTATAAAAAGAAAAGATGGCGAGCTGGATTTGATTAAAGAGTTTGGGTACGAAGATTATAGAGGAAGGTTGAGTTAAAATGATTGAAGACAAAGAGCGATGGAACAAGCGTCATGTAGAAAAACCTATGCGCCACAATGTAGAGCCAATCATAGAGAAATACATCAAAAAAGCCACGGTGGGAAACGCTCTTGACATTGCTTGTGGAGTAGGGCGAAACACGCACTTTTTAGCGGAAAAAGGTTTTTTGGTGGACGCGGTGGATTTTAGCGATTACGCGCTTGGTCAAGTGAAGAAACTCGCTACGATTAAAACGATTGAAGCCGATTTGGATAGATACAATTTAGAGTTGAACAAGTATGATTTGATTGTAAACGTAAACTATCTAAACCGTAGACTGTTACCTCAAATAAAAGAGGCTCTCAAAAGTGGAGGAGTTGTGATATTTGAGACGTTTATAGTGGCTCATGGAGACTTTACTCAACCCTCAAATCCAGAATTTTTACTTCGTAAAAATGAACTTCTTCATACTTTTATCGGTCTTGACATTATCTACTACGAAGAGAAAGACGATACAAATTTAAGAGGTGAAAAAATACGAGTCGCTTCTTTGGTGGCTAGAAAATAACATAAAGCTTTGTCTCTACAAGCCTTCAAGTAAAACGTTCCAAAGTCTATCGACCTCTTTGTCGCTTAAAAAAAGCGTAGATTTGTTCTCAAAGAGTTCGGTTAAGGCGTCTCTATTTATGGCGAGAGAGTGAGAGCACTCTTCATGAGTGGGAAGAAACGCGCGAATAAGTGAAACGTCGCCTTGTATGGGCATTGAGCATAAAAAGCAATGAAAATCTTTGTGAAGTCGCCCCTCATGTTCTAGTATCTTCACGTAACTTTCTATCGCGACTCGTTTAGGGTTTTGTCTATTCCACTCTCTTGAAGCGGTATCCACTACGTCAAAGTAAAAAGAGCCTATATCTTCCGCGTCTTTTAAGTGCTTGTGAAACAGAGATAAAAAATCTTGCCATAAACGAAGAAGTTTATAATCGTTTATCCACTTAAACCCTATGTGAATCACGTCTTTAAGTCTTGAAATGGTTGATTTTGAAGAGGGGTCTTTTTCGTAGTCAATTTTAAAACCAATATTTATGGTTCCATGTCTAGCGCCATAGAACCTGTATAAAGTGTCTAAACTTTTTTGTGACAAAATTGTAACGATAAGATCTTCATCTTTAACTTTGTTAATATTTATTATGTAGCCTTGCATTTAGAAATTACGCTTTAATAAATTTTTCATAAGTGACATTGAACGCATTTTATTTAAGAGACGTTTTCACCATCATGCGTCTGAGATAGGCTATCTTGCTTTGAAGAGGTAAATCTTTTGGACAAACGTCTTCGCAACCTAGAAGCGTCATGCATCCAAACACGCCGTCCTCGTCGCCGATTATGTTGTAGTAATCTTCATCGCTTCTTTTGTCTCTTGGGTCAAGATGGTATCTCGCTATTTTATTGAGACCTACGGCTCCAACAAAGTTTGGATTCATTTGCGCGGTTCCACATCCAGCCACGCAACATCCGCACTCGATGCAACGGTCAAGCTCATAAATTTCATCAGCTAACTCAGGCTCCATTCTCTCTTCGAGTTTGTCCATATTGAGCTCTGATTCTTTGTCATGAATCCAAGTTTCAAGTCTTTCGTTTAATCCGCGCATCCATTTGCCCGTGTAGATGGAAAGGTCGCCGATGAGTTCAAAAAGAGGAAGCGGAGCCAATGTGAAACTCTCGTCAAGTTTCTTTGTAAGCGTTCTACAAGCGAGTTTTGGACGACCGTTTACAAGCATGGAACAGCTTCCACAGATTCCCGCGCGACATACGAAATCAAACTTTAAAGAGTTGTCTTTATGCTCTCTTATCATGTTTAAGACTATGTAAATCGTCATACCGTCCGCTTCTTCTATCTCAAAAGTTTCCATATGTGGAAAATCTTCTGGGTCATGTGGATCAAATCGCAGTATGCTTACTTTTAAGATTCTTGGCTTGTTTTCATCTTGACTCATACGTTTTCTCCTAGTCTTTCGTTTGTCCCGCGGTATTTTTGAGGCAGTTTGTTTAGGTAAGGCATGAGGGCGTTTTGAATTTCAAAACGATCGGCCCCCTCTGTTTCTAGTTTTTGAGTAATCATGTCAACCATGGATTGCCTCACTTTCGTTTGGGGATGATGGTCTGTCAAATCTTTGCCATAACCACGAAATCCAGGGGGCATCTCCATGTTGGATACGGGTATCTCTTCATAGCTAACCTCAGGCATGGTCGCCTCTTCGTCGCTCCAAGTCATGATGGTGCGTTTTAGCCAGTTTTTGTCATCGCGTTTTGGAAAATCTTCACGAGAGTGCGCGCCGCGACTCTCTTCTCTTAGAAGCGCTCCATAAGCCACCGTAAGCGCTACTTTTATCATTTTTTGCGTTCTGTAGGCGTTTACTAGCGCAGGGTTGGCGGCGCGAGATTTTGAGCGAAAAACTTCTATGTTTTTAGAGCGTTTGAGCAACTCTTCGAGTTCTGTAACCGCCTCTTGAAGGTCTTTTCCATTTCTAAAAATCCCAACTTTCTCCATCATAATCTCTTCCATGCGACGACGAAGAACGTAAGCGTCTTCTCCATGCTCTTTTTTTAGAAGAGCGTCTATTTTGCGTTGCTCTAGCTTTATAAATCTTTCTATTGTGGTAGAGTGAATATTCATGTCGCTTCTTGGGGATTCAATGAAGTCGCTGATATACTCCGCCACCAACATTCCCGCCACGACCGTTTCGCTAACGGAGTTTCCGCCAAGACGGTTAAACCCGTGCATATCCCAACAAGCGGCTTCGCCACAAGAGTACAAGCCTTTCATGGTTTGCGATTCTCCCGTGTATTTTGTTCGAATGCCTCCCATGGAGTAGTGTTGGGTAGGTCGAACGGGTATCCAATCAACCGCTGGGTCTATGCCTAAAAAGTTTTCGCAAATCTCTTTAACTTCGCGCAAGTTTTTCTCAATGTGTTCGCGTCCCAAAATGGTTATGTCAAGCCACAAGTGATCACCATAACGACTCTTTACCCCTTTGCCTTTTCTCATGTGTTCGGTCATTCTTCGACTGACGACGTCGCGAGAAGCTAGTTCTTTTTTGTCTGGTTCGTAGTCTGGCATAAATCTATAGCCGTCTTTATCCAAAAGGAGTCCGCCGTCGCCACGGCAACCCTCGGTTGTGAGTATCCCGACTGGCACTATGGCGGTTGGATGAAACTGAATGGCTTCCATGTTTCCAAGAGTGGCGACTCCCGTTTCAAGAGCGATTGCTTGACCGATTCCTTGGCAGATGATGGCGTTTGTCGAAACGCTGTATATGCGGCCATATCCACCAGTGGCTATGGTCGTCGCTTTGGCGACGTAAGCCACGAGTTCGCCATTCATTAAGTTTCTCGCGATCGCGCCGTAGCAACGACCATGTTCATGGATGAGGGAGATCGCTTCAAGTCGTTCATGCACTTCCACGTTGTTTTGTTTGGCTTTGTTGTCCATGGCGTAAAGCATGGAGTGACCCGTGCCATCGGACGTGTAACAGGTTCGCCACTTTTTAGTTCCCCCAAAGTCGCGAGCCGTGATAAGGCCATGCGCTTCTTTTTTTTCCGTAATGACTACTTTTTTCGCGTTAATGATGGCGTTGCGATCTCCCTGATGAACTCTGCTCCAAGGCACGCCCCAGTGAGCTAATTCTCTAATCGCTTTTGGCGCGCAGTGAACGAACATGCGAACGACTTCTTGATCGGCTCCCCAGTCGCTTCCTTTTATGGTGTCGGAAAAGTGAACGTCTTCATTGTCGCCTTCACCCATTTTAGAGTTAGCCAAAGACGCTTGCATCCCGCCTTGCGCCGCCGCCGAGTGAGAACGTTTTGGGGGAACGAGAGAGAGTATAATGGTGTCATGACCTCGCTCTTTTACGCCCGTAGCCACGCGAAGACCCGCAAGACCGCCACCGATTATAAGAACGTCCGTATAGATGATTTTCATTTATGTTCTCCCACTCGTATGGTTTTGGATTCATATTTAACGCCATCGCTAAAGTCATGGGTGTACCCGACATACGCGTATTTCGCCAACGAAAATAGACCGATGACTATGTAAGACAAAATCATGGCTTTCATAACGAGCTTGAATCTTGCGCGAGAAACTTTACTATTTTTCCCCTCCATGAATCCCCATTTTAGAGCGAGTCTATAGAGACCCACAAAAGCGTGCGAGACTACGGAAATAAGAAGGACAAAATAAAGAGGACCCATAAACTCATCTACGATTCTACTTGAACTCGCGTATGGACCTATGTTTGATGGCTGCGTCATCATGACGTAGAGATGAACCGAACCTATAAAAAACATGATAAAGCCCGTGACGACTTGAAGCATCCAAAGAGAAGTGTCTTCATGTTTCATACTGCTCATATGCTCTTTCATAATTTTGTATTTTTTGTAATCAGAAGGGAATTTTCTCATAGCCGTCGCCGCATGAACTATAAATATGATAAAAATGGCTCCAGCTAAAAAAGAGATGATTCCAGGATATCGTTCTCCAAAAAAGTAATATCCTTCAAACATCAAAGTAACTTTATACATCATCTCGTTGGAGATTAATATGGAAGCTTCAAATAATATGTGACCAATGATAAAAATGGCTAAAATCAAGCCTGTTACGCTCTGCGTAAAATCCAATCGTCCGGGTGTTTTGTCTATAGTTTGTTTTTTCAAGTTTCCTCCAAATAAGTAATCAATTCTTTTATTCTATCATCTAAAAACTAAATACCAAGCTAAGCTAACAGGATTCCGATGATTTCAAGTAGAAAGAGCGCTTCGTATCGGCTGAAAATCGCTCCTTTTAGGACGACGAATAACGACGCTAACATCGAGTGTAGGTTGAGATCTTTTCATCTTTTTTGTTGTTGAGCATAGATTTCCCTATAGAAATTTTATTATCTTGGAATAATAGCATGGAAGATTTAAAGTAATAAAAAAGAGGGCGGTGAAAATATTCAGTTTAGAACGTAAATTAAAAATTATTTCTATCTTTATCAACTTTTTAGTATGTTTTAAGTATTATTAATCACATATAAAATTTGGATAAACAATGCAAGTAAACATTCCCCTCATACAAACTATCGATAACTCGTACGACATAAGCATCGACGCGATTTCCACAACGCATTTTGACAGAAAAGTGGCCATTGTCACAAATCCTAAGGTGGCTGGATTGCATCTTGGTTATTTGCTCTCCAAAATTAGCGCCAAAGAGTTGTATATCATAACCGTGCCAGACGGTGAAGAGTACAAAAATCAAGACTCGGTCAATCTCATCTTAGAATCGCTTTTTAACCATCGATTTAATCGTAACTCCATGCTTATCGCCTTTGGTGGCGGCGTTATAGGCGACATGACGGGGTACGTGGCGAGCGTATACCAACGCGGGATTGATTTCGTGCAGATTCCCACGACGCTTCTTTCTCAGGTGGACGCTAGCGTTGGCGGGAAAACGGGCATGAACAACTCTTATGGCAAAAATCTCGTCGGCGCGTTTCATCAACCAAAATCCGTGCTTATCGATCCACTCTTTTTAAGCACGCTTCCTCCTAGGGAATTTGGCGCCGGCGTCGCCGAGATAGTTAAAATGGCCGTTACTTTTAACAAAGAATTTTTCTCATTTTTGGAGAGCGCGGATTTGAGCGACGCCAAGGTTTTGCAAGAAGCGATCAAGCGAGCGGTTCAGACGAAAGCGGACGTGGTCGCGCAAGATGAAAAAGAGCACGGTTTAAGAGCCGCGTTAAACTATGGGCATACTTTTGGCCACGTCATAGAAAACGAGACGAAATATAAAAAGTATCTTCATGGAGAGGCCGTCGCCATCGGCATGGTCATGGCAAATGAAACGGCCGTGAAAATGAACCTCATGAGCAAAGACGAAGCTCTTAGGGTTAAGAATCTTTTGGAAAAATACAATCTGCCGACTTCGTATAAGATTGAAAATCCCTCAAGTTTTTATGAAACTTTTTTCTTAGACAAAAAAAGTTCCGACTCTAGCGTTACCTTTATCATTCCCGTAGGCATTGGCGGAGTGAAGATAACGGATGAAATTGACGAGAAACTTATTCTATCCGTTTTAGATGGTTTTTAGGAGTCGCCATGATAGCTTTTATCCGTAAAAATTTACTGCTTGTTTTTCTCGCTTCATCATTGTTGGCGCAAGACGCGAACCTCGTCGAAGAGCAAAATCAAACTAGCATGCAAGACGTCAACTTAACTCAAGAACAAAATCAAACGTCCATTCAGAGTGAAGAAGAGTTGCTAAAGATTGAAAACGAGAGGCTGGAAAAATTAGAAGTTCAAAAACAATTAAAACTTGAAGAACTTAGAATGGATAAAATAAAAACGTATCTAGATAACATCAAAGAGATTGAACAATTAATTTCCGAAGAAAAAGTTTGGATGAAAAGTTACGCTTCTTATCTGACTTCATTGGAAGTAAGAAACAATTTATCAACTATCACAAAGAGAATTAAATACTTAAGAGAACATGCAAAAACTTTAAACGACAACGATGAACTTGAAGCTCTCATATCAAAAGAGATGATTTTAACTTCGCAGATTGAAAAGCTTAAGAGTAAAAACACGGCGCCATTTTCCAGGTTAATCACGCCTCCAGAGATAGATGAAATTCCTTCCATTGGCAATCCATTTGATATTTTTACGGGCGTTTCTTTTTTAAAATATCTTACGGCAAATTTAGAAGAGTATAAAAAAAGACAGGATAATCTTGGCGATCTCGTTGTGTTGCTGAGAAAAGAGAAAGCGATATATAAACTAATAGAAGTGATAGACTCGGAAAAAAAATATCTCGAAGAGATGAAATATAAAACGCAAGAGCTCGAAAGATTTGAAACAGCCCTCGACACAATTAAAGCGACGTTTGACGTTTATCAAAAACGATTGGAAATCATAGAGTTGACCATCAACAAAGAGATAGAAAAACAGATGTACAGCCTTAGTAAAATAGGAATAATAATTTTACTGGTTTTTATGTTTTTCTTCCTTGTAAAGCTTGCCGTGAAAAAATACATCACGGACAACGAGCGATTTTACATGGCGAACAAATTTATCACTTTCGCCAATTTCACTTTAGTGCTATTGATACTGTTGTTCAATTACATAGAAAACGCGAGCTATTTCGTTACGATATTGGGTTTCGCTTCGGCGGGTATAGCCATCGCCATGAAAGATTGGTTTATGAGCATTTTGGGTTGGCTCGTCATAGTTTTTGGTGGAAGCATTCACGTCGGCGATAGGATTCGCGTCGACATGGAAGGCATGAAATACGTTGGCGACGTCATGGACATATCGCTTTTACGTATGACGATTTTGGAAGACATAACGCTTACTTCGATCATGCAAAATAGGCGCGCGGGTAGGATTATATTTATACCGAACAACTACGTCTTTACAAAAATGATAGCGAACTACACGCATAGTTCTCTTAAAACCGTTTGGGATGGCATCAAAATCACCATAACGTATGATTCCAATCACAAAAAAGCGATGCACATCGCGAAAGAAATAACGAGAAAATACTCGAAAGGGTATACGGACATAACGAGAAAACAACTGAACAAACTTAGAAGTCATTACAGTCTCAAAAACACGAACGTCGACCCTAGAATCTACTCTTTCATAGTTCCTAACGGTCTCGACATCGAAGCCTGGTATCTAACCAACGCTTATGCCACTTTGACGCTCAGAAGCTCTATCTCCACTGAAATAGTGGACGCTTTTAACGCGGAAAACGACATAACCATAGCTTACCCTACGCAAAAACTCAATATTTCCATGCAAAGTCAAGAACCGAGTTTACATAATCATGAGATGGTATAAATGAAAAAAAAAGTATATTTTAAAACGTTTGGTTGTCGCACAAATCTGTACGATTCGCAAGTCATGATGAGTTCGATGAAAGATTATGAAATCACGCAAAATGAAGAGGAAGCGGACGCCATAGTCATCAACTCCTGCACCGTCACGAATGGCGCGGACACGCATGTTCGCTCTTATATTTCACAAGTTGAGAAAAACAATGACGGAGCGAAGATTTTTTTAACGGGCTGCGGAGCTCATACGAAAGGGGAATCGCTTCTCAAAGAAAATCGCGTTCATGGCGTTTTTGGACAGAGTGAAAAAAACAAAATCGACGCGCTGCTAAAAAAGGAACAACCGTTTTACGATCCCGGAGATTTGAACCACGTTGACGAGTCGGTCGTGGACGATTTCGTCGGAAAGAGCAGGGCCTTCATAAAAGTGCAAGAGGGCTGCAACTTTAGATGCTCTTACTGCATCATCCCTTTTGTTCGCGGCGACGCTCGAAGCATGGACGAGACTAGGATATTGGAGCAGATAACGAGACTCGCCCTCAACGGTTTTGGCGAGTTTATTTTGACTGGCACGAACGTTGGAAGCTATGGGCAAGACACGAACACTTCGCTGGTGAAGCTTATGAAAAAAATAAGCCAAATTCGCGGCGTTCGTCGCATCCGTTTGGGAAGCGTCGAGCCAATCCAAATATCGGACGAGTTTTTAGAGATTTTGGACGAGCCTTGGTTGGAGAAACACATGCACATCGCGCTACAACACACTTCTCCTCAAATGTTAAAGCTTATGAATAGACGCAACGTCTACAAACAAGACAGAGAACTGTTTGAACTTTTGGCTGACAAGGGTTTTGCGATTGGAACGGATTTTATAGCCGGTCATCCCGGAGAGAGCGAAGCTTTGTGGCTCGAGGGGATGAAAAACGCGCGCGAGTTGCCACTCACTCACATTCATGCGTTTACGTATTCCAAACGCGATGGAACGAAGTCGGCCACCATGAAGCCCGAAGTGAATGGAAAAGTGGCCAAAGAGAGGCTTCATGAGATACAAGATTTGATAGAAGAGAAAAATCTCGCGTTTAGAAAAGCTTTTAGAGGCGAATTGGAGATATTGGTAGAGTCGTACAAAGATGGACTCTACCATGGTTTTGATCAGCACTTTAACAAGATAGCCGTGGAGTCTCAAGAAGACCTTGTTGGCAACTGGATAAACGTCAAAGATTATGAAGTCATGAAGGAGCATAATTATGTTAAGTTCTAAAACGAATAGAGTATTTCTTTACGTATCCGCGTCTCTAATCATAATACTCATCGCGTTCGCCATAGTTCGCGATAACGCGGACGACATTACGCTTAACGAAGCGACAAAAATTCTTCAAAACAATAGCGTTACGAAAGTCGTGGCTTCAAAAGACTACGTTTATCTCAAAACAAAAAGCGACCTTTATAGAATCGCGTCGTCTCAAGTGACTCCTAAAATGTTTATAGATTACAAGGTGGAAATTTCTTCAAAAAAAGACATATTGCTATACATACTTTTCGCGGTGCTCTTTTTGGGAATCGGTTCGCTTTTGCTTAGATACGTTCAAAAAAAAGGCGAGATTGGTCTGAATGGTTCAGACGCTTCGATGGGCGGTTCCAACTCTTTGCCTTCAGAGATGAATTCAAAGATAGAACAGACTAAAAGCGACGTTACGTTTAACGACATTGGTGGCATCAGCGACGTTAAGATAGAACTCGAAGAGATAATAGATTTTATGAAAAATCCAAAGCGTTATAAAAATTTTGGCGCTCGCATGCCAAGAGGCGTTTTACTCGTGGGACCTCCTGGAGTTGGCAAAACTATGATCGCCAAAGCGGTGGCTTATGAGTCTGGCGTTCCATTTTACTATCAAAGCGGGGCGTCTTTTGTTCAGATATACGTTGGAATGGGAGCCAAAAGAGTGCATGAACTCTTTGCAGCCGCAAAGAAAAACGCGCCTTCAATCATCTTTATAGACGAGATAGACGCAGTGGGAAAAAAACGCGACGGACAGAGAAATGACGAAAGAGAAGCGACGCTCAACCAACTTTTGACGGAGATGGACGGGTTTGAAGGTTCTAGCGGAGTCATCGTCATAGCCGCCACGAACAAGATAGAAGTGCTAGACTCCGCGCTTCTTCGCGCGGGTAGATTCGATAGACGAGTGTTCGTCGAGTTGCCAACCATCCATGAACGCGAATCGATTTTGATGAAGTACTTAAAGAAAGTTCCTCATCAGTTGGACGCGCAAATAGTGGCGAACATGACCGTTGGTTTCAATGGCGCGGCGCTTGCCACGCTTGTCAACGAAGCCGCTCTTTTGTCTTTGAGACAGAACGATTCCCATGTGACGATAGAACATTTTCATCAAGTAAAAGACAAAGTCATGTTTGGCAAAAAAAAGTTGCAAATGCTCAACGATAGACAAAAAACTTATCGCGTTACGTATCAAGCCGCCAAAGTTTGCGTAGCCACGTATTTTGATTTGCCTTTTGAAAAACTTATGCTTTCAAATGAAAAACTGACCCCCATGAACAATGAACCTTTTATAAAACAAGAGCTTGAGTCACAAGTAAAGATGCTTTTAGCCGGCGTTGTCGCTTGTAATCTAAAGTTTGGAGAGCACTCTAGCAGCGCTAAAAGCGATATTTTCGAAGCCAAAGAGATTACGGGAAAAATGTGTCAAGAGTACGGAATGGGTTCGTCTTTGCTTCCTGAGAGCAATGAGCAAAAAATGATAATTGAAAGACTTTATAAGGAGTGCAAAGATTTAATAAATTCTCTGCCAAGCGTTATGAAAGACGTTGAGGCGATACTTTTGGAGCGAGAAAGCATTACAAAAACAGACGTTCAAAAGTTGCTAAATGAAGTTCTTTAGCGGTTTTTCTTTAACGAACGAAGAGTATCTGTTCGAAAATTTTATCAAAAGGAGCGACTATACCGTATGTGGTTTTAGTTATGGCGCCATAAAAGCTTTTGATTTTGTCAAACGGGAGTTGAAAGATGGTAGAAGAGTTGACGCTCTCCAACTCTTCTCTCCGGCTTTTTTCCAAACAAGAGACGATAAATTTAAAAGATTGCAGATGTTGGCGCACTCTAAAAAAAGATTGGAATACATGCGACAATTCATAGATTCTTGTTTTCATCCTTACAATCAAAAAATCGTGGAATTTAAGAAAAGCTCGCAAGAAGAGCTCTTTGAGTTGTTAAATTACGAGTGGATACTCGAAGAGTTGCAAGAGCTTGTCGATAAAGGCGTAAAACTTGAAGTATATCTTGGCGGCGAAGACAAAATCATTGACGTTGCGGGAGCGAGAGAGTTTTTTTTAAAAGTCGCCACCGTAACTTATATCAAAAAAGCAAACCATTTTTTGCAAACAAATTAAAGAAAAGGATTTAAATTGAGTGAAATTAAAATAGGCGTTATAACGGCAAGCGATAGAGCGAGCAAAGGCATATATGAAGACGTCTCGGGCGTGGCGATTCAAGACGCCATGAAAGATTATCTCAAAAGCGAATTTGAGATAGTTTATAGATGCGTTCCCGATGAACAAGATATTTTGGAAGCGACCATGAAAGAACTTTGCGACGAAGCTGAGTGTTGCTTGGTGGTCACGACGGGCGGAACGGGACCGGCGCTAAGAGACGTGACTCCCGAAGCTACCGAAAATGTTTGCGAGAAGATGATGCCCGGTTTTGGCGAGCTCATGAGACAAGTGAGCTTGCGGTACGTGCCGACGGCGATACTCTCTCGTCAAACGGCGGGGATAAGAGGCAAAAGTCTCATCATAAACCTGCCCGGAAAACCAAAGTCGATTCGAGAATGTCTCGACGCGGTTTTTCCTGCCGTGCCATACTGCGTTGATCTGATAGAGGGTCCATTTATTGAGACGAATGAAGAAGTGATGAAAGCTTTTAGACCAAAAGCGAAATAGGTTGGAAATCATGGACATGAACGCAACGGTCGTTGAACAAACGCCTACGATAGGACTCAATTTAACGCTCTCTCTTTTAAGCATATCCGTCGTTATCTCAATTGTTTTTGTTGTAGGCTTTTTAAAACTGATCAAAAAAAAGTAGATTAGAACTCAATTTAAAGAGGGCGTATTCCTAAAAATGGGTATAAGCGCGTAAACTTAGAAGTAGTAGTATATTATTTTAGAATTAAAGGGGTGTCGCTAATGAGTCGTGCCAGTATACGAGTTTATTTCATTGTTTTTTTGTAACCATTCAGCACAACAAAAATTGTAATTTAAATCATCATCAAAATGAAG
>ERZ889078.2405-NODE-2405-length-13368-cov-23.013220_pt1 | contig 13368 bp, 7 predicted proteins | sample MGYA00521266_ERZ889078 | MGnify/ENA primary metagenome ERZ889078 (study PRJEB32303, sample SAMEA104408618) | aquatic metagenome | biome: Brackish water; feature: Pelagic; material: water | place: Baltic Sea | collected 2014-06-16T06:34:00 | depth 76,534 m ...
CATTAGATAGATAAACAGTGTCATTAGAAAACGAAATAGCTTGTATTTCATTGGCTGGGTCTGAATCGGCATCATTTACCAAGTCAATTCCATAAGCACCTAGAAATACTTGACCTCCATTAGATAGATAAACAGTGTCATTAGAAAACGAAATAGCTTGTATTTCATTGGCTGGGTCAGAATCGGCATCGTTTACCAAGTCAATTCCATAAGCACCTAAAAAGATTTGACCTCCGTTAGATAGGTAAACAGTGTCATTAGAAAACGAAATAGCTTGAATTTCATTGGCTGGGTCAGAATCGGCATCATTCACCAAGTCAATTCCATAAGCACCTAAAAATACTTGACCTCCATTAGATAAATACAAAGTGTCATTAGAAAATGATATAACTTGTAATTCATTCGCGGGGTCTGCATCGGCATCATTAACTGAGTCATTTGTTACATACATAGCCTTATTAGCATATAGCGCATAAGGTACGCTCAGTAATTGGCTAGTTCCCATAACGATATAAGATGACCCTCCAGTAATATCCACTGCCGTTTCGATAAAATAAGGCCCATTAGCCCATTCAATAAGGGTAAAATCATCAGTGGTAGTTCCTGTTCCAATTTCTAAATTTGCCAAGCCATAAGCATTGGTTGTTAGCGCAAAAGTTTCAGAGTAAACATTAGTTCCTCCAATGTTTCCTTGTTTAATCGCCAAACGTATTCCAACAGCTTGATTGTTTAATACAATATTTCCGGCATCTCTTATAACGGCTTGGTATTTAAACCCTTCTGGCGCTTGTGCGAATGAACTAAGGGTAATTATTGTGATAACAAATATTGATAATATTATTTTTTTCATAATTATTCTTTTAATTGGTTTTTACTAATTTAAATGTCTTCAGTTTTTGCGAGGTATTATTTAAGATTAATAAATAAGTACCCGATGCTAACTGACTTACATGAATTGCAGTTTGCTCAGCATTAAGCTTACCTTGTAAAATGGCTTTCCCCTGGGAATCAAATAGGGTATAGGCTACATCCTCAAATGTGTTAGTTTTTATATTTAATACATCTCCAATAGGATTAGGGAAAATCGTAACGGCATAATTTGGTTGATAATCCACCATGCTTAAAAAGTTCCAGTTGCTTTGGTGAAAGCCCTGTGCAATGGAATAAGTTGAACCAGTAAAAGTGCTGATAATCACTTCACCGATGGTAAAGTCAATTCCTCCATTTGTATTGGAATAAGAATCGCCCTGTGTGGAAACAACTTCTTGCGCAGTGGTAGATGCAATGATAAATAGGAAAAATAAAATGAGTGTATTTTTTTTCATAGAAATGGCTTTAATAGGTTTGCATAAAATCGACTCCAATAAAAAAGAGCTAGTAAACTTGCCTTGGTTTATATTTTGTAAATGTAATGCTAAATCAAAGGTAATCAATACATTTTATTGGTGTTTAAGCTAATATATAACTGTTTTTGTGCAGTTCAATAAATCCCTTAGGTTCGTTTGCTAGCTCTTTATCTTTATTATGGGCTATTTTAATTTTATCCCTACAGCAAAAAAGAAAACCCAAATCAACCCATAATCTCCTTCAAATACTTAGCAGTATAACCTTTTCCACTTTTAATAATCTCGGCAGGAGTGCCTTGGTTTACAATTTTACCGCCTTTTCCTCCACCTTCTGGACCAATATCGATAATGTGATCTGCCACCTTGATAACATCTAGATTATGTTCAATTATAATGATTGTATTTCCTTTATCTACTAGTTTATACAATACTTCAAGCAATACTGCCACATCTTCAAAATGCAGTCCTGTGGTAGGTTCGTCCAATATATATAAAGTGTGTCCAGTATCTTTTTTAGAAAGTTCAGTTGCTAGTTTTACCCTTTGTGCTTCTCCACCGGAAAGGGTAGTAGATGCTTGTCCTAAAGTAATATATCCTAATCCTACATCTTGAAGAGTCTTTATCTTACGTAGTATATTTGGATGATTCTCAAAGAAATCAACGGATTGATCTATAGTCATTTCCAATACATCATTGATCGATTTCCCCTTAAACCGCACTTCTAAAGTCTCTCGATTGTATCTCTTACCATAACATTCATCGCAAGAAACATATACATCGGGCAAAAAGTTCATTTCTATTAATTTTAAACCGGCACCTCTGCAAGTTTCACAACGTCCTCCTTTTACATTAAATGAGAATCTACCTGGCTTATAACCTCGTATTTTCGATTCGGGAATTACAGCAAATAAGGATCTAATATCGCCAAAAACAGTAGTATATGTAGCTGCATTTGAACGTGGTGTGCGACCAATTGGCGATTGGTTAATTTCAATCACTTTGTCAATATGTTCTAATCCTTTGATGTTTTTATAAGGCAGCGGATTTTTCTCTGATCGGTAGAACTGTCGACTGATAATAGGGTAGAGGGTTTCATTAATCAAACTCGATTTTCCACTACCGCTAACCCCACTAACACAAATAAGCTTTCCTAATGGAATTTTAAGATTTACCTTTTTAAGATTATGCCCTGAAGCACCATTCAATTCAATGTAATTCCCATCACCTTTTCTCAAATTCTTGGGAATTTGAATGCTTTTCGTTCCATTCAAATATTGAGCGGTAAAAGATCCAGATTTCATAATCTTTTTTAAACTCCCAGCCGCCACTATTTCACCGCCATGTTGACCAGCTTTTGGTCCAATATCGATTATAAAATCGGCAGAGCGTATCATTTCTTCATCATGCTCCACAACAATAACTGTATTGCCTAAATCCCTTAATTCCTTGAGCGATTTAATCAGTCTTTTATTGTCGCGCTGATGAAGCCCAATGCTAGGCTCATCTAAAATATATAGTACTCCAATCAGCTGAGAACCAATCTGTGTAGCAAGCCTGATGCGCTGTGACTCTCCTCCAGAAAGGGTTTTTGATTGTCTATTTAAGCTCAAGTAATCTATACCAATATTCAGTAAAAAACCCAATCTAGTTTTTATCTCTCGGAGGATTTCATGAGCAATGATTTTCTTCCTTTCGTCGATATTGTCTTCAATTTGATTAATCCACTTATTGAGCGTCACCAAATCCATTTCGGCCAAATCGCTAATAGTTTTATTATCAATTTTAAAATGTAGTGATTCTTTTTTGAGTTTTGCTCCATTACAAGAAGGGCAGTCCACTTCATTGGTAAATTTAGTTACCCATTTTTGGATACTACTATTATTGTCGTCCTCCTTTTGATTCATTACAAAATTTATAATGCCTTCAAAATTTAGTTTATAAGTATTTGTAATACCTAGATATTCATTTTTTATCTCAATGGTGTCTTGTGTTCCGTAAAAAATCACATCAATACCTTCTTGTGGTATGTTTTTAATTGGCAAGTCTAAGTCAAAATCATATTTTTTACCAATAGCCTCTAGCTGTTGAAAGATCCAATTCTTTTTATATTCACCAAGAGGAAGTATTCCGCCACCTCGGATACTATTATTTTTATTGGGAATAATTTTGTCCATATCAACTTCTGTAACATGTCCAAGTCCATTACATTTGGGACAAGCGCCATAAGGCGAATTAAAGGAAAAACTATTGGGCTCAGGCTGATCGTAGGCTATTCCTGTGTCCACACACATCAGATTCCTACTATAATGCCGCACTTCTTCCGTATCAATATCTTGCACTAGAATTAGTCCTTTTCCAGAAACCATAGCTTGTTCCAGTGATTTGCCCAAACGCACATCAATACCTTCACTAATTTTAATTCTATCGATGACCAATTCAATATCATGAACTTTATAACGATCTAAGCGCATTCCAAACTCAATATCTTGCACTTCTCCATCAATTCTTACTTTGCTATAACCTTGTTTTCTAACCTGCTCAAAAAGTTCTCGATAATGTCCTTTACGACCTTTGATCAAAGGCGCCATAAGCAAGAGTTTATGATCTTGAAATTCGTTAAGAATTTGATCTACAATTTGCTTATCAGTATATTGAACCATTTTCTTACCGGTGTTATAAGAGTATGCATCAGCGACTCTGGCAAAAAGAAGGCGTAAAAAGTCATAAACCTCGGTAACAGTTCCAACGGTTGAGCGTGGATTTTTATTGGTAGTTTTTTGTTCAATAGAAATTACTGGACTTAAGCCTGTTATATTATCTACATCAGGGCGTTCCATGTTTCCTATAAACTGACGAGCATAAGCAGAAAAGGTTTCCATATAACGCCTTTGTCCCTCTGCATAAATAGTATCGAAGGCTAAACTAGATTTTCCGCTACCACTCAACCCAGTAATCACAATGAGCTGGTCACGTGGAATACTAATGCTTAAATTTTTTAAATTATGAACTCGCGCTCCTTCTACTACTAGGAAATCTTGATTTTTCATCAACTATCTTTCTTTTTTCTCTCCAAAAACACCTAATTTATCACTCAATGCAGCACGCAATTTTGCATAATCATACATTGATTTTCTGGGTATTTTTATAATTAATTTTTCTCTTTTGCTGTTGCTTAAAGTCGGCGTTAATAACCACGGGTTTAATTCTTTAAGCATTTGATAAGATATGGATTTACTTTTGGCAAAATCGGCCCAGCTAATTTGAATTGTGTCTACGACAATGTCCGTAGTCTCAAGCTCAGGATATAAATCAGTTTCTCTCAATTGAAAACCATATTTAGATGGGTTTGAAAATATAGTCTTCAAAGCTAATATTCTATACACATAGCGGCCTGTCTCACTATTCAATGATAAGTCATAATAATTACTAACCTTTTGCAAATCTAATTGTTTATTAAGTCCTCCCATGCCCATATTATAGGAAGCTGCGGCTAAGGTCCAACTACCAAATTTAGCATATGCTTCATTTAAATAATCGCACGCTATTTGAGTTGCTTTCTCAACATGGTATCTTTCATCAATTTCACTATTTACAGTTAATCCATAGGAAATTGCAGTAGGTTTCATAAGTTGCCAAAAACCTCTTGCCCCAGCAGGTGAAACGGCTTGTGTTAGGCCGCTTTCAATTAATGCTAAATAAACAAAGTCAGAGGGGATATTATTCTTCTTTAAGATAGGATTAATTACAGGTAACCAACGATTTGCGCGTTTAAAGAGAAGCAATGTATTCGAGTGCCAATAAGTATTGACAAGTATTTCTTTTTCTAATTTCTCACTAACGTAATAAATTTCTAATGGAGCATTTTCTCCAGCAAAAATGGCATCTTTTGGTAATGGTGGACTAAATATTTTATAATCTGATTTGTAAGCATCATAATAGCTTTTCTCAGGCTTTTGATCTGTCGATATGGAATAGGTAAATAGTCCTATAAGTAATGCCAATGTGATAAAAGTGATTATGGAAATAACAAGTTGACGCATAAAGTAATTTATTATTATATTGATTTTTAGCCAGTTAAATGAATGTAAAATTACTGGACTAAATTAGATAAAAGACAAGCAAAGTAAAGTAAAATATGGAGAGCTGCATAAGTTATTTTAGAATATTAATACATATTTTAGGAATACTATAAGACAATTTTACTGCATAAATATTTCAAGATTACGCGATGTAAATTATACTAATTTCACAGCTTATAAATTACTAAATTTTATTTGATTTGAAACCAAACGAAAATACGGAGCAAAAGCAATCAACAGTAAAGAAACCTTCCAAAAAGCATCAGCCAAAAGGCCTAAATATACTTTTTGAAGATCAGGATATCATTGTAGTTGACAAGATTAATGGACTACTAACTATCAGTACAGATTCAGAGAAGGAGAAGACTGCACATTATTATTTGAATGATTATGTTCGCAAGGGAAACTCTAAATCAAGAAATAGAGTATTTATTGTTCATCGCTTAGATCGGGAAACATCGGGCATTTTAGTTTTTGCGAAGAATGAACAATCAAAAACTTTTTTACAAAAAGAATGGCAGTCATTTAGTAAATCATATTATGCCATTATTAATGGAAAGTTGCCCGAAAAAGAAGGAGAAATTACGTCGTATCTGATCGAAAATGCTGCGCATAGAGTATACTCAAGCAAGGATACTATTAAAGGAAAATTGGCCATTACAGGATATAAAGTAATACATGAATGTGGGGATTATAGTTTGTTAAATATCAAATTATTAACAGGTAGAAAACATCAAATACGAGTTCATTTTTCAGAGAATGGATTTCCTATTTCAGGAGACAAAATGTACGGAAGAGCAGAAAAGGGAATTAAACGACTTGCATTGCATGCTGCTTCATTAACAATACAACATCCATATTCAAAAAAGGAAATGAATTTTAATACAGAGCTTCCACTATATTTTAAAAGCATGATGAGGTTATAGCAAAATTATAACAGGTACGTAAACAGTATTATACAAATATTTATTATTGAATTTTAAATAAAATTAACATTTTAGCTTGACTTTCGTACTAAAATGATTATATTTGCACCGGATTCAATTTAAGATCCTATCCCGATTGTGCAGCTGAGGAGCTGTACTCCAACCTTAATAATCGGTATTTTTCATTTTTTTTCCTCCCTAGTTTTACTGGGGAGGTTTTTATTTTATATACCTTTATTATTTTTGTTTATCAACCTATTCATAGTGTATATTTGCATTTTTAAATAAACGACCTAGAATGACTGTAGAATCTGTAAAATATAAAATGATGGCCACCACTTTTAAGGGATTAGAAGATATTTTGGCCAAAGAAATTGACGAATTAGGCGGAGAAAATATAGAAGTTCAGCATCAGGTTGTTTCTTTTTTTGGCGATACCGAGTTAATGTATCGTAGTAATTATTGGTTGAGAACCGCATTAAGCATTTTAAAACCTATAGCTTCATTCAAAGCAGAAAATGAACAAGAATTATATGATGGCTTATATGCCATTAAATGGTATGAGCATTTCGACTTAAGCAATACTTTTGCTGTAGATACATTAATATCAAAGTCTAATATTGAACATTCAAAACCAGCATCTTACAAAATTAAAGATGCTATCTCCAATCAATTCATGTATTATTTTAATCATAGTCCCGAAATTACAACTGTGGATGCTGATGTCATTATTGACGTTAAGATAATTAATAATGTTTGTGAGGTGAGTTTAAATTCATCGGGTGTTAATTTATCGAAAAGAGGATATCGTAGAGCTGGTATGGAGTCTCCTATAAATGAAGTTTTGGCTGCTGGACTAATTACATTAAGTGGTTGGGACAAAAAGAGCAACTTTGTTGACCCCATGTGTGGCACAGGCACATTCTTAATTGAGGCTGCATTGATGGCCTATAATTTTCCACCAGCTTTTGTAAGAAGAAAATTCAGCTTTATGAATTGGACAACCTATGATCCAACCATTTGGCGTGAGATTTTATCCGAAGATTTATCTAAACAAAATGATTTTGAGTATAGAATAATTGGCTGCGATATATCTGCAGACAATCTTAAAATTGCCAACAGAATTATTGCTGATATTAAGTTTCATAAAGATATTGAACTCGTTGAAGGTGATGTTTCAAAACTAGAAATGACTGAAGATGAGGCAAAAGGCTGCTTAGTTACAAATCCTCCTTATGGTGGTGGATTAGAAGTTGAGGCTTTAAAGGAATTATACAATAAATTGGGAGACTTATTCATTAATAATTTTATGGGTTATCATGTTCATGTGCTTAGTTCTGAATTATCTGCTTTAGAAGCCATTGGTATTGATGCATCAAACTCATTAGCTATTATTAATGGGAATATAGATTGTCATTTCAATTCTTATAAAATTGTAGAAGGAACTGCAAGAAAACCTGTTATTATAAGTGAAACTAAAATTGAACTAGAGGTTAATAGTGAAGAAAATAATCTGGATGAAGCTCTTTTAGAAGCTATTCCAGTAGAAAATGAAATTAACCTTGACGAACCCGAAACCGTTAATTTAGAGAATGACATGTTGCTTGATATGTTCATTTCTCAAAAAGGAGAGCAAGAAGAGCTTATCAAAGATTTCTCTTATACTGACCGTAAGGAAAGTAAGCCATTTCCAAAACCAAGTGCAGATTCTAAGTTTAAGAAGGATTACAAAAAAGAAAGCTATTCTTCAGAAAAAAGAGGAGATTCAAAATACAATAAAGGCGATGATTCTAGACTTGATAATAGGTTAAAAAGAGATCGTAATTCGTCAGATAGCAAAGGATCTACTTATCCAAAACGAGACAATGACGGTCCTCGCGATTCTAGGTTTAAAAAAGACGATAAGAAAGAAGGTTATTCTTCAGAACGTAGAAGTACTCCTTTTCCTAAGAAAAGAGATGATTCTCGCTCAGAATCTAGATTCAAAAAAGATGATAAGAAGGAGGGTTATTCTTCAGAACGTAGAAGTACACCTTATCCCAAGAAAAGAGATGATTCACGCTCAGATTCCAAATTTAACAAAGATGATAAGGATGGTTATTCTTCAGAACGTAGAAGTACTCCGTATCCCAAGAAAAGAGATGATTCTCGCTCTGATTCTAGATTTAAAAAGGATGATAAGAAGGATGGTTATTCTTCAGAACGTAGAAGTACTCCTTATCCCAAGAAAAGAGATGATTCACGCTCTGATTCTAGATTTAAAAAGGATGACAAAAAAGACGGATATTCATCAGAAAGAAAAAGAACTCCTTATTCAAAGAAAAAAGACGAAGCACGCCCTGATTCTAGATTCAAAAAGGATGATTCTGTTGATAAGAAAAAGCCAGATTTTAAAGATAAAAAAGAGCCTACAAGTGTAACTTATAAATATAAGAAAGACGATAAAAAAGGAGGATATACCTCGGATAAAGACAGTTCCGATTTTCGTAAAAAAAGAACTGATTCTAATACGAGTAGTGGATGGAAAGGTAAAGCAGATAAAGGAAGTAGAAAAAAGTACTAAAAACAAAAAGTATATTGTAATTTAGATCATGGGTAAAAGAGTTAAAATAAAAAGAATCGGCGTTTTTACTTCTGGTGGCGATGCTCCTGGAATGAATGCAGCAATTAGGGCTGTTGTACGAACAGCACTAAATTATGGCGCTGAAGTTTATGGCATCATGCGAGGCTATGACGGTATGATTAAAGGTGATTTTATCAAGCTTGAATCTAAAGACGTAAGCGGAATAATCCAAAGAGGTGGTACTATTTTGCAATCTGCAAGAAGTGATGGCTTTAGAACTAAAGAAGGTCGAAAAAAAGCTTACGAAAATCTAGTTAAAAATGAGATAGAGGCACTTATTGCAATTGGTGGAGATGGAACTTTTACTGGAGCAACTCTATTTCATGAAGAGTATGGTATGAATGTTATTGGAATTCCTGGTACTATTGATAACGACTTATTTGGTACTGATGGCACTATTGGTTATGATACGGCCATGAATACCGTAATAGAGGCTGTGGATAAGATCAAAGATACGGCAGGTTCACATAATAGACTATTTTTTATTGAAGTAATGGGTCGGGATGCAGGAAGTATTGCTCTAAATACGGGAATTGCAGTGGGCGCTGAAGATATTTTAATTCCCGAAACAGTGACCTATATGGAGGATTTAATTCTTACTCTAAAACATAATAAAAAGAAAGGAAAAGGTACAGGCATTATTATCGTAGCAGAAGGTGACGATTTAGGCGGAGCCTATGAAGTAGCTGAAAAAGTTAAAGCGCTTGATAATACTTATAGCACTCGAGTTACTGTTTTAGGTCATATACAAAGGGGAGGATCTCCTTCTCTCGCTGACAGAGTTTTGGCTAGCCGACTCGGTTTTCACGCTGTGGAAGCTTTGTTTCTTGGTCATAACGATGTAATGGTTGGAATTATCAATAATAAACTCGCGTACACAACTTTAGATCATGCCATTAAACATCGGGTTGAAATCAACAAGGATCTATTGAGATTAGCTCGAATTTTATCTATCTAGTTTTTGGTTTTTATATTATTTATGCTTTAAAGGATTGATATTTAAAATTTCCAATCCTTTCATCAAAACATTGTAAATGCTATATTTTGATTCATAAATAATCCTATCTTTGATCCATGGAAAGACAAACTTTTTTTGTTGACGTATTATTGCCTTTGCCTTTGAACAATTATTTTACTTACAGAGTTCCTTTTAAGTTTAATGATTTGGTTTCAGTTGGAAAACGAGTAGTTGTACAATTTGGACAAAAAAAGCTCTATTCTGGCATCATTGTCAATATCCATGAAATACTTCCACTTCAAGGTTCAATAAAATATATTTTAAATGTATTAGATGCTGAACCTATTGTAAACATGCTACATTTAAAATTTTGGAAATGGCTGTCGGGCTATTACATGGCCACAGAAGGCGAAATCATGAATGCTGCTTTGCCAACAGCAATGAAACTTGCTAGCGAGTCAAAACTTGTATTAAACTCAGATTTAGACTTCAATTACGATCTACTTACTGATAAAGAATTTCTGATTATACAAGCATTAGAAATAAATCATACAATAAGTTTGACAGATGTGAGTAAAATTGTGGATCAAATCACCATAATGCCCATTGTTAAAACGCTGATTGAAAAAGGGTGTATTTTGCCTGATGAGGATATTAATGAGCGATTTAAACCCAAGACTGAACTTTTTGTTAAAATCGGAGAAGATTTTAAAGGTGATGCCGAACTGCAATTATTAACTCAAACTCTAGAAAAGAAAGCGTTTAAACAGTTGGAATTACTGATGGCATATTTAAAGTATTCTAACTATTTTTCAACTATGCCATTAGAAGTAAGTAAGGTCGAGCTTTTATCAAAAAGTGGAATTAGTGACTCAATATTGAAAGCTTTAGAGAAAAAGGAAGTACTGGAAGTATATCCGAAAAACCAATCTCGATTAGAACAATTTGTAGCGACTAAAGATGTTTCGTTGCTCGACCTATCGACACAACAAGATGAAGCTTTGACACAGATTAAGCATTCTTTTGAGAGCAAAGATATATGCCTTTTGCATGGAATAACGGGAAGTGGAAAAACCGAAATCTATATTAAGCTAATTAACGAATATATTTCGCTTGGGAAGCAAGTATTATTACTAGTTCCAGAAATAGCTTTAACAGCTCAGATTATTAACAGATTACGACAGTATTTTGGAGATAAACTTGGGTTTTACCATAGCAGATATGGCAATAACGAAAGGGTAGAAGTATGGCAAAAATTACAGTCGTATGGCGATAATGGCTACGATATTATTATTGGCGCTAGATCTTCTATCTTTCTGCCATTCAACAACCTAGGATTAATTATTGTGGATGAAGAACATGATTCTTCTTATAAACAATATGATCCCGCACCGCGTTACCATGCTCGTGATGCAGCGATAGTTTTGGCGAAAATGCATCAAGCAAAATGTTTATTGGGATCAGCTACTCCTTCTTTGGAGAGCTATGCGAGAGCTAAGAATCAAAAATATGGATTTGTTGAATTGATGGAAAGGTATTCTAAAATAAATCTTCCTGAAATATTAGTAGTTGACACAGCAGAAGCTTTGAGAAAGAAAGAAATGAAATCGCATTTTTCTTCCTCTTTGATTGATCATATGGCCCAAGCGCTAAAAAATAAGGAGCAAATTATCCTATTTCAAAACAGGCGAGGTTTCAGTCTCCGACTTGTTTGCGATGATTGTCAATGGACTCCTGAATGTAATCACTGCGATGTTACGTTGACTTATCATAAACAACAAGGTAGATTAAAATGTCATTATTGCGGCGCAGCCAAAGAAGTGCCTAATAGTTGCCCAAACTGCGGTGGTCATAAATTGGTAATGAAAGGATTTGGTACAGAAAAAATAGAAGAAGAAATTCCCATATTCTTTCCAGAAGCCAGTGTAAAAAGAATGGATTTAGATACCACAAGGTCTAAAAATGCATATATTGAGATAATTAACGATTTTCAAGATCGAAAAATTGATATACTTGTTGGAACTCAAATGGTTTCAAAGGGTCTCGATTTTGATAATGTAAGTCTGGTAGGAGTCATGAATGCTGATAATATGCTTCACTATCCTGACTTTAGATCATTCGAAAGAAGTTTCCAGCAGATGACACAAGTAAGTGGACGTTCTGGGCGTAAAAACAAGCGCGGAAAAGTTATCATTCAAACTACGCAACCAAATCATCCTGTTGTCCGAGATGTTATTGATAATAATTACAAGAGCATGTTTGAAAGTCAGATGGAGGAAAGATCGAATTTTAATTATCCACCATTTTATCGAATCATACAAATATCATTAAAACATAGAGATTCGCGTATACTAAACGATGGTGCTCGTTTTTTTGTAGATACCTTACGCCCGAAGCTAGGCTCCAGGGTTTTAGGACCTGAATATCCTGCTGTGGGGAGGATAAAGAATTATTATATTAAGAATGTACTTATTAAATTTGAAGTTAAAGCATCACATAAAGCAGTAAAAGAAATCATAAAAGAAGCACAAAAGGCCATGTTTGCAAAAAAAGAATACAGATCAATTCTTATTTTGCCAGATGTGGATCCTCAATAGTTTGGTTTTAATAAATATCAAGCTGATAAAAAAAAATAAAAAAAAGTATTAGCTGTATTGATTTTTTTTGTTAATTTTAAACTTTGAAATTCAATTGCTTTAAATAGGGCAATATTTAGGTTATTATCACAAAAATGTTTGTGAATTTTATATAGGTTATGATAAAAATATTTAGAAAATGACCAGAAATACTGACAAATCTTTAAAAGAGATTTTAAAGGAGTTTTTTGGCTTTACAACCTTTAAGGGGGAACAAGAAGAGATTATTGAAAGTTTGATGGGAGGAAATGATGTTTTCGTCATTATGCCCACAGGCGGAGGTAAATCACTTTGTTATCAGTTGCCAGCTTTAGCATCAGAAGGTACAGCAATAATTGTTTCACCGCTGATTGCCTTGATGAAAAACCAAGTTGATGCTATTAGAAACTTTGGTTCAGAGGATGGAATTGCGCATGTGTTAAACTCTTCTTTGAGTAGAGTAGAAATGGATGGCGTAAAAGCTGATTTATATAGCGGCAAAACAAAGCTGCTCTATGTTGCTCCAGAAAGTTTAACCAAAGAGGATAATATTGATATGTTCAAAGAACTCAATATATCTTTCTTTGCCATTGATGAAGCACATTGTATTTCTGAATGGGGCCACGATTTTCGCCCTGAATATAGAAGATTAAAGCCAATCATTGAGGTTATAGCTCCAGAGGCTCCTGTTATTGCTCTTACTGCAACCGCTACTCCAAAGGTTCAGCACGATATTCAGAAAAACCTACATATGCTTGATGCAATAGTATATCAGTCTTCTTTTAATAGAGCAAATTTATACTACGAAGTACGTCCAAAAA
>ERZ889078.2406-NODE-2406-length-13368-cov-9.755652_pt1 | contig 13368 bp, 10 predicted proteins | sample MGYA00521266_ERZ889078 | MGnify/ENA primary metagenome ERZ889078 (study PRJEB32303, sample SAMEA104408618) | aquatic metagenome | biome: Brackish water; feature: Pelagic; material: water | place: Baltic Sea | collected 2014-06-16T06:34:00 | depth 76,534 m ...
CCGGGCAGGTTCACTGTCTATTCGTGTGCCTGTCGGGTTGCGCTGGCGCGTCGGCCCCCACCGAGAGTTGTCGTGCGACGACACCGTCGCTACGCTCACGAGCGACAGCCTGCACCGGCAGATGAAACCCGGACTGACGCCGGAGTGACGCGCGGAGACGAGATCATGACCCGCCCCGACGGCCTCCATCAACACGACGATGGCATCACCCGCTGCGCCTGGGCCACGAGCCATCCGCGCTACGTGCAGTATCACGACACCGAGTGGGGGCTGCCTGTCGACGATGACGCCCAGCTCTTCGAGAAGATCTGCCTGGAGGGTTTCCAATCCGGCCTGTCGTGGCTGACGATCCTCATGAAGCGCGAGGCCTTTCGCGAGGTGTTTCACGACTTCGACATCGACGCCGTGGCCGCCATGGGTGACGCCGACGTGGCGCGCCTGCTCGGGAACGCCGCGATCGTGCGCCACCGCGGCAAGATCACGGCGACGATCAACAACGCGCAGCGGGCGCAGCGATTGCGCGAGGAAACCGGCTCGCTAGCGGCCTACTTCTGGCGCTGGGCGCCGCCACGACGCGCCAGCGCCATCGACCTCCATACGCTCAGGAGCCAAGGCGCCACACCAGAGAGCGTGGCGCTGGCCAAGGACCTGAAGCGGCGCGGGTGGAAGTTCGTCGGTCCGACGACCGTCTACGCCTTCATGCAAGCCATGGGCCTCGTCAACGACCACCTCGATGGCTGTGCGATGTGGGACGAGGTGGAGCGCCGGCCTCGGCCTCCGACGTAACGGGCGGCGAGGCCGAGGCAGCGGCGGTGGGTGCGACGTCAGTCGTGAACCAAGCGTCTTGCGCCGCTGTGAAATAAGCGCCCCGCGCTCGGAATTAGTACGTTGCGCTTTGGATCTCGTGCAGAATCTGACAAACTAGCGCCCCCCGGCGAGTTCCCGCGGGACACAGGAGACAAGACCATGAAGACTTGGACTAAAACCATCGCAGCCATCGCAGCTTGCGGTGCCCTCGCGCTCTCCGCGCCGGCGTTCGCCGCGCAAGACTGCCCGGGCCACGACAAGACCGCCAAGAAAAAGAAGAAGTCCGACAAGGACGAAGGCGACGCGTTTGCCCTGGCCGCCCCTGCCGCCACGGTCACCCCTGCCGCGACGGACTGCCCCGGCCACGACAAGACCGCCAAGAAAAAGAAGAAGTCCGACAAGGATGAGGGCGACGCGTTTGCCCCGGCCGCCACAGTCGCCCCTGCCGCCACGGTCACCCCTGCCGCGACGGACTGCCCCGGTCACGACAAGACCGCCAAGAAAAAGAAGAAGTCCGACAAGGACGAAGGCGACGCCTGAGCGCCTGATCTCTAGGGCTCTGAGATGAACCTGAGCGCCCGCCTGCAAGCCGCGCTGGACCTGATTCCGGCTGGCGCGTCCGTGGCAGACGTGTGCTGCGACCACGCCCACCTCGCCATCGCCGCTGCGTCCACTGGGGCGCGGCGAGCGATCGCCATCGACGTCGCAGAGGAGCCGCTCGCGTTGGCGCGGCGCAACGCCGGATTGGCGGGTGTGCGGCACCTCGTACAGATTCGCCGCGGCGACGGTCTCGCGCCGCTCCTCCCGGGAGAGGTCGACGGCGTCGTCATCGCTGGCGTCGGCGGGCGCACGTGCCTCGGCATCCTACAACGCGGCGAGCTGGCGCGGCTCGGGCTCAAGTGGCTGGTGCTGCAGGTCAATCGAGACTTACCTCGCGTGCGCAGCTGGCTCGCCGCGCAGGGCTGGTCCATCGAGCGCGAGACGCTGGTGCGTGACGGTCGCCGCATCTTCCCGACGCTGATCGCCTCCCCGCACCACCCGCCGCGCGCCCTGCAACCGGCGGAGGCCTACCTAGGCCAGCTGCCACGCGACGCCGACGCGGCGCTGCACATCGAGCACCTGACCCGCCGCGCCGCGAAGCTGGCGGACGAGGTCGCCGGCCTGCGGTCGGGGACGGCGGCGGCGACTGTGGAGAGCGGCGCGCTGCGAGAGCGGCAGGCCTGGCTCACGGCCGTACAGCAAGCGCTCGCCGTGCGGCGGGCGGCGGCGGCGCCGGTCGGCGTTGCGACCTAGCCCGTACAGACCTACACCACGTCGTCGCCGGTGAACTGTGTGGCGTCACGGATCCGCTTGCGACCGGAGTAGCCGGTCTCGACGCTGTGGTACCAGTCGATGCTGTCTTCGCCCCACTTCCAGCAGAGATAGACCGTGCGGCCTTCCAACCTCGAGCGAAAGTCGACCAAGCCCTCGGCGCTTTTGACCTCGACGCCGAACATCGCGATCTCGTGGAGCATCTGCTGAATCGCCATCGACAGCTGCCGGATGTTGCGCTGCCGGGCCGCGACCTCGGGGGGGAGCTCAACCCGCACCATGCGACCGCTGATGTCGGGCTTGTGGCCGCCGGCGTTCATCTTCGCCGCCTCGACGATGAGTTTGGCGTGCAGCGGGCGCACCACACCGAAGACTCGGCGGATGGACGGCAGAAGCCCCGTGGCCTCTTCAACGCTAAAATGGCGAGATAGCTGCATCGGTTGAAGATAACACAGTTGCCGACGCGCGACGCCTCATGCATGGTCCTCAAACTTGCCACTGGAGCTACCCATGAGCCTTCGCGCGCTTCGCTTTGCCTTCATCTTCGCCCTGGGTCTACCGGCCCACCTACCGGCGCAGGCTTTTGCCGGTCCGCCGCCCGGTCGACCGAACGCGGGGCGCTACGCGCCGGTGGAGCGTCAGCGGGCTGGCGCTGATCCCCTGCAAAAATGGGCCAACAGCGGCTATCACTACTGCGACGCCAAGATCCTCGGCAAGCTCTGGCGCACATCTACGTTTCAGGCCAAGAAGGTCGCGGGACGCAAGATGAACCGCGGCGACTTCACTGGCGTGCGTCGCGACATCATGAGCGCCCGCAAGCTCGCCGTGCGCTACCCAGCCAACGCCTGCACCTACCACGAGGCCGGATACACCTACGCGGACGCGGAGTACCTCGCCGGCGTCTGGCAGGTGCCGGTCGGGCAGGCCAAGACGACGATCCGACGCAAAGTGCTCATGGGGCAACACTTCCGCGTCCGAAAGCTGCTCGATCGTCGTGGCACCCGTGGCGGTGCGCACCATGTGCCCATGCAGCGAGGCGTGGCACCCGCGCCGGCGCCAGCTGTACGGCACTTCGCCGCCCGCTCTGGGCAGACCGCGCGCAAGGCCTTTTTTGGCGCGGGTTATGGCTACTGTGACGCCAAGGCGTTGGGCGCCATGTGGCGGAGCTCACCCTTCATGGCCAAAGCGATGGGCGGGTATGTGCTGCTGGGCGGCGGTCAGAAGACCCTGCAGGGTTCGCTCCACATGTCGCGCAAGCTCGCCGGCCGCACCCGCAAGGGCGTCTGCACCTTCTCCGAGGCTGGTTTCAGCCCCAACGACGCCGCGAATTTAGGCCGCGCGTGGGGTGTGAGCCCGAGCCAGGCCCGAGCGCGCGCTGAGCAGAAGCTGCTCTGGGGCGGTGAACGCGGCCTGCGCAGTATGCTCACCCAGCGCCACCGCTAGGCGGTCGTCGTGGCCGACACACCCTCAGCGCCCACACCTTCAGCCTCCACACCCTCAGCCACCTGCGATGCGGACGCCAGCTGGCCAACGCTGGGTTGGCGGATCGGCGTCGAGGTCGAGCTGCTCGCGCCGCTGGGCGTCAACCGTGAAGACCTCGCCCTGCGCCTCGCCGCAGGGGCCGGCGGCGCGGTCACCCGCTATTTCCATCCGCAGACCGAGCCGAGCCTCGCGCCGGGTGTCGAGGTGTTCGACAACCTCACGCTCGGCTTCCGCGTCACTGACGCGACCGGCGCGTGGCTGGCCAGCTGCGTGGACGATCTCACGCTGCAGGACGACCTGGACCGCGGGGCGCCCTCCAAACCGGGCTGGTTCCGCGTCGTCAGCGATGACCGCCGCCTGCTGCTCTTGACCGCCCAACTCGGCCGGGCCGACGGCTCGCTGGCGGATGCCCTCGACCCAGTCGCGGCGGCGTTTGGGACTGAAGCGGCACATTTTCCGGGCGGGTTGATGCGCGTCTGCGACCAGAGCGGCGCGCCTGTGGTCATGGGCGCCACGCTGCCGGGCGAGCGCGAGCGACCGTGCGAGCTGGTCACCGCGCCGCTGGACGCCGACCACGGCGCGCGCCTCGACACGCTGCTGCAGTCTGCGCGCGCGCTAGGGTTCACGGTGCCGCGAGAGGCGGCGACCCACGTCCACTTCGACGCGACGGCGCTGCACAACGGCCACGCCATCCGCAACTTGGTGCGGCTGTGGCAGACCTGGGGGCCGACGCTGAAGACCCTGGTCGGCACCAACCCCGCCTGTCGCCAGCTCGGCGACTGGCCTGACGGGCTGGTGCCGTGCGTCGAAAACGCCGAGTTTGTGGGCTCGCCGTGGCCTGAGGTACGTGAGTCGCTCGAAGAGGTCGGGCTGTCGAAGTTCTGCGACCTGAACCTGAGCCATCTCGCGCTTGAGCACCCAGCGAAAGATACGATCGAGGTGCGGGTGCTGCCCGGCATGATCGACACCGACGAGATCTTGCTGTGCGCCGCGCTGTTTGAGGCGCTCCTGCACCACGCCTGCGCTGAGGCGACGGTGGAGCGGCTACCGCGGCGGCGCTTTCGGCTGCGTCAAGCGCGGGCCCTGCTGCAGGCCCTGCCGCTGGCGGCCGAGGTTCGAGACTACTGGCTGGCCGTCGCCGAAGCGCGCGGCTAACGCCTATTTCGTGTGCTCCAAGCGCACCAGCTTGGCGTCGGCGTTGTCGCCCCAGCCCTTGCCATACTCGATCAGGTAGATGGCGCCGTCAGGTCCCACCGCGGCGTCCACCGGGGACAGCAGCTCGATCTTCGGCGCGACATCGACGATCGCCAGCACCTCGCCCTTATCATCGAAGCGGATCTCCTTGATCCAGCCGCGCATCCAGTCCATCCACATCACCGAACCATCATAGTAGGCCGGCAAATCAAGCTCTCCGCCGCGGGGATGGTAGACGGTCGCCATCATCGCGGCGCGGCCCTTGAACGCCTGGATGGCGCCAAAGCTCGTCGAATCGCCGTAGGGGTACCAGACAGTCGCCGCGCGGGCAGGCGGCAGGGTCGTGACGCCGGTGTTGTTGGGCGAGTCGTTGGTGGGCTTGGCGCAGTCGTACGTGCCCTTGCTCTTCTTGGTGGCAAAATCCCAGTCCTCGTACGCCTTGTTATCGCCGATGCAGTACGGCCAGCCATAGTTTCCGGCGGTTTTGGCGTGGTTGATCTCGTCGTAGCCCATAGGACCGCGGTCGGGGGCGTCCTTCTCCGCGTCGGGCCCGGTCTCGCCCCACCACAGCTCACCTGTCTTCGCGTCGACGACCATCCGAAAGGGGTTGCGCACGCCCATGATGTAGATCTCGGGGCGGCCCTCCTTCGCCGTGAAGAGGTTGCCCGGCGGGATGTCGTAGCCCTTGGCCGTGGGTTTGATGCGCAAGATCTTGCCACGGAGGTCCTGACTATTGGCCGATGTCCGCTGGGCGTCGTAGTGCTCCTGGCCCTTGAGCTCGTTCGTCGGGGCGTAGCCGTCCTGCTTCCAAGGGTTGGTGTCATCACCCGTGGACACATACACCAAGCCGTTGGCGTCGATGGCCACCGATCCGCCCGAGTGACAGCACTCGTCGCGCTGCACCGGCACGTCGAACAGCGTCAGGCTGGTCTTGGTGTCGAGCTTGCCGGCCTTGATGGTGAAGCGAGACAGGCGGTTGACCTTCGGCGTCTTCACCGAATGGTAGAGGTACACGTGGCCAGACGTCGCAAAATCGTTCGCCAACGCGATGCCGAGCAGGCCGTCTTCATGGCTCCCCTCCACGTCGAGCTTGCCGATCTCCGTCAGCTGCGAGGTCGTGGGATCCCACTGCAGAAGACGCCCGGCTTTCTCGAGCACGTAGACCTTGCCATCGGGGCCAACGGCCAGCTCGGTCGGGCTCTTGAGCGGACCGGCGAGCTTCGTCTTCTTCCAGCGATCGTGAATCGTCGCGGTGCAGTCGCCCGCCACCGCGCCGCCCGCCCAGGCCAACCCGCCCATCACGTGGCCGACAAAGGCATCATCGGCCCACGCCGCCTTGCTGTGGCCACCCGCGGTGTACCAAGAGCGGCCACCCTCGTAGGGCTTGCACCAGGCGTGGGGGTGGTCGTGGCCCATCGCGCCGTCCTTGACCGTCGCGAGCACGTGCACCGAGCCGCGCGGGTTGGTCTTGAACGCGTACCACTCCTCTTTCCGCTGCCAGCGGGCCGGCAATCCAGCCGTTGAGGGGTGGACGCGGTCGAGGACCTGCACCTGGCCGTCCGTGTCGGCGGCGGTGTGATCCTTGAAGTAGGCGCCAACGAGGCCGCCATAAAACTTCCAGTCGTACTCGGTGTCAGCGGCGGCGTGCACGCCGACATAGCCGCCGCCCGCCTTGATCCACGCCTCAAAAGCGGTCTGCTGGTCGGCGTCGAGCACGTCGCCGGTGGTGTGGACAAACGCGACGACGTCAACGCCCTTGAGCCCGTCGGCGGAGAAGGTCTTGCTGTCTTCCGTCGCGGTCACGGTCCAGCCCTTGGCCTCGGCGGCCTTGGTGAGGGCGGCGGTCGCGTCGGCGATGGAGTCGTGTCGGAACCCGGCGGTCTTGGTGAAGAGCAGCACCGTCAGCTTCTTGGCGACGACGTCCTGGGGCGCTGTGTCCGCCGAGCCACTATCGACAGGCCCAGCGTCCGCGGCCGATGTCGTGTCGACGGCGGCAGCGTCGGTCGTCGCAGCGGGCGTCTTTTTGTCGTCATCGCCGCCACACGCGGTGAGGGTCGCGGCGAGGGTCCCGATGAGCGTCAAGGACAGAACGAGGAGAGAAGACTGGCGCATCCGATGCTCCAAGGCAGGCGAGTCAGGTGGAAACGTGACCCTACTCGGCCCGCGATCGCGCCGCAACTGGGAGTGGTCCTTCGTGTTCAAACCGCCTCTCCGCCGCGGCGTGCTTTGACGACCTCCCACGCCGAGGCTACAACCCACAGCGGCGGGGATGCGTCGCTGCGCGCCTGCGTCTGTCATCCGGCCGGCGACGTCGCTTGCGCGCGGCAGACGGCCGCAAGGGCGACACTGCACGGAGCGGACCCGACGTGGCCGCTACCAGGAGTCTTTATGGTCAAGCTGCAAGATCCCCGCCCCGCCCTCGCCGAGCTGCTCAAGACCCGCATCCTGGTGATGGACGGCGCGACGGGCACGATGCTGCAGCGGATGGAGCTCGTCGAGGCGGACTTCCGCGGGCAGCGCTACGCCGACCACCCCGGCGAGCTGATGGGCGCCAATGATCTGCTCTGCCTGACCCGACCCGACGCGGTCCGCGCGGTGCATGACCTGTACCTCGACGCGGGCGCCTCGCTGATTGAGACCAACACCTTCAACGCCAACAGCTACAGCCTCGCGGACTATGGCTTGGCGCACGAGGTCTACATCATCAACAAGGCCGGCGCGGAGGTGGCTGCGGCGGCGGCGGCCTCCTATACGGCCCAGAATCCGGCCCAGCCGCGCTATGTGCTGGGCTCGATGGGGCCGACCAATAAGACCGCCTCGCTCTCGCCGGATGTGAACGATCCCGGTTTCCGCGCGGTCGACTACGACGGCCTCGTGGCCGCCTACGCCGAGCAAGCCCGCGGGCTGATCGACGGTGGCGCGGATGTGCTGCTCGTCGAGACCGTGTTCGACACGCTCAACGCCCGCGCCGCGCTTTTTGCCATCGACGCGCTGTACCGCGACGGCGCCAAGCGGCTGCCGGTGATGGTGTCGGGCACCATCACCGATCTCTCGGGTCGCACCCTGTCGGGCCAGACTGTCGAGGCGTTCTTGCAGTCGGTCAGCCACTTCCCCCTGCTCGCCGTCGGGCTCAACTGCGCGCTGGGCGGCGCCGAGATGCGGCCGTTTATCCAAGCTTTGAGCGAGAGCTGTGAGACGCTGGTGTCGTGCTATCCCAACGCTGGGCTGCCCAATGATCTGGGCGGCTACGATGAGGGTCCCGACGAGACGGCGGCGTTCATCCGCGATTTTGCCGAGGCTGGGTTTGTGAACCTCGTCGGCGGTTGTTGCGGAACCACGCCGGACCACATCCGCGCCATCGCCAAGGCCGTCGCTGATCTCTCGCCCAGAGTCGCCCCCGAGCTGCCCAAACGCCTGCGTTTGTCGGGGTTGGAGCTGTTTGAGAAGGTGCCCGAGATCAGATTCATCAACGTCGGCGAGCGCACCAACATCGCCGGCTCCGCACGCTTTGCGCGGTTGATCCGCGACGGCGACTACGACGCCGCTGTGGCGATCGCCCGGAGCCAGGTCGAAGGCGGCGCGCAGATCATCGACGTCAACCTCGACGACGGCTTGGTCGATGGCCCCGAAGCCATGACCCGTTTTCTCAACCTCATCGGCGCCGAACCCGACATCGTGCGGGTGCCGGTGATGGTGGACTCGTCTGATTTCACCGTCATCGAGGCCGGCCTCAAGTGCCTGCAGGGCAAAGGCGTCGTCAACTCGATCAGCCTCAAAGACGGAGAGCCGCTGTTCCTCGAGCGCGCCCGCCTCATCCGGCGCTACGGCGCGGCGGTCGTCGTCATGGCGTTTGACGAAGACGGGCAGGCCGACACGTTGGACCGCCGCGTCGCCATCTTAGAGCGGGCGATCGGGCTGCTGGTGACCGAGGTCGGCTTCCCCGAAGAGGACATCATCCTCGACCCCAACGTGCTCACCGTCGCGACGGGCATGAGCGAGCACGACAGCTATGCGCTTGATTTCATCGAGGCGACGCGCCGGCTCAAGGCGAGCCACCCGCTCATCACCATCTCGGGCGGCATCAGCAACATCAGCTTCTCCTTTCGCGGTAACCACGGCGTCCGCGAGGCGATGCACGCGGCGTTTTTGTTCCACGGCATCGAGGCGGGTCTGGAGATGGGCATCGTCAACGCCGGCAAGGTGATGCTCTACACGGACGTGCCACCCAAGCTGCTGACCCATGTCGAAGACGTGCTGATGCATCGCCGCGCTGACGCCACCGAGCGCCTGATCGACATCGCGGCGTCGTTTCAGCTGAAAAAAGGCGAAGCGCCGAAGGACCAGGACGCGTGGCGCGCGCTGCCGACCAACGAGCGGCTGAGCCACGCGCTGGTGCATGGCAACGACAAGTTCATCGAGGCGGACACGGCTGAGGCGCTGGCGGCGCTGGGGCGGCCGATCTCGGTGATCGAGGGGCCGCTGATGGCCGGGATGGGCGTGGTCGGCGACCTCTTTGGCGCCGGCAAGATGTTCCTGCCGCAAGTGGTGAAGAGCGCGCGGGTGATGAAGAAAGCCGTGGCGTGGTTGATGCCCTACCTCGAGGCGGAGCGCTTGGAAGCCGAGCAACGCGGGGAGGCGGCGCAGCGGGCCAAGCGGGTGCTGATCGCGACGGTGAAGGGCGACGTGCATGACATCGGCAAGAACATCGTGGCGGTGGTGCTGCGCTGCAACGGTTTTGAGGTCATCGACCTGGGTGTGATGGTGCCGGCGGCGAAGATCTTGCAGGCGGCCGTGGCCCACGAGGTCGACGTGATCGGGCTGAGCGGGCTGATCACGCCGAGCCTGCACGAGATGGTGCACGTGGCCAACGAGATGCAACGGCTGGGGATGACGGTGCCGCTGCTCATCGGCGGCGCGACCACGTCGAAGGCACACACGGCGCTGCGGGTGGAGCCGGCCTACAGCAACGGGCCGACGGTGCATGTGCTGGACGCGAGTCGGGCGGCTGGGGTGGTGAGCCAGCTGGTGTCGGAGACGCAGCGCGACGACTTTGTGGCGGGCGTGCGGGCCGATCTGGAGCAGGTGCGGCAGCGACGGGCGCGGCGGGCGGCGGTGAAGCTGCTGCCGCTGGGCCTCGCGCGGCAGCGTGGCGGCCGCGCTGAGGTGGCGACAGCGGACGTGCACGTGCCGCGGCGTCCGGGCATCACGGCGCTGCCGGACTTCCCTCTGACCGCGCTCATCGACCGCATCGACTGGGCGCCTTTTTTTGCCAGCTGGCAGCTGCGAGGCTCATTTCCCGGCATTTTGGCGCACCCGCAGATGGGGGAGACCGCGACCAAGCTCTACGCCGACGCGCGGCGGATGCTCGCTCAGATCGTGGACGAGCGGTGGCTGCAGGCGCGCGGCGTGGTGGGCTTGTTCCCGTGTAACCGGGTCGGCGACGACGTCGAGGTCTACCGGCTGAGCGAGACGGGCGAGGTGCAGCTGGAGACGCGCGAGGTGCTGCATTTCCTGCGGCAGCAGCGCGACAAGGGCGCCGGCAATCGCTCGCTGGCGGACTTCATCCTGCCAGTGGCAGACAGTGACGGGGTGCACGGTGATGGGGTGCACGGTGATGGGGCGGCGACCTGCGATTGGATCGGCGGGTTCGCGGTGACGGTCGGTCATGGCGTCGCCGAGCGGGCCAAGGCCTTTGAGACGACGCACGACGACTACGAGGCGATCCTGCTGAAGGCGCTGGCAGACCGGCTGGCGGAGGCCTTCGCTGAGCGGCTGCACGAGCACGTGCGGCGCGCGCTGTGGGGCTATGCGCCGGATGAAGCGCTCGACAACGACGCGATCATCGCCATGCAGTACCGGGGGATTCGACCCGCGCCGGGCTATCCCGCCTGCCCCGATCACACGGAGAAAGCGACCTTGTGGCGCCTGCTGGACGCGGAGGCGCGCACAGGCGTGAGCCTGACGGAGAGCTTCGCCATGTGGCCGGCGGCGTCGGTGAGCGGCTGGTATTTCGCCCACCCCAAGGCCCGCTACTTCGGCCTGGGTCCCATCGGTGAAGACCAGCTCGCGGACTACGCGCGACGGAAGGGCATGAGCCTGACGGAAGCGCGCCGCTGGTTGGTGGAGCACCTCTAGACGGCGAGGTGGAGAGCGACGGCCACGGCTGGCGCCGGCTAGTCGCGCAGGCGCAGCGTCATCTGGATGTCATCGACGACGGTGCCGTCGACCCGAAAGCAGTCCTGCAGACGCCCGACCTCCGCAAATCCCCGCGAGTGGTAGAGCGCACGCGCGGGCGTGTTGTGCGCAAAAACGCCGAGATCAAGCCAGATCAGCGAGGGTTGGCGGCGGGCCCACTCGGAGGCGGTGTCCAGCAAGAGGCCGCCCCAGCCAGCGTGACGGCAGCTGCGTTCGAGGCCCATCCCCAACGTGCAGCGGTGGAGCGCGGCAGGCAGCCCACCGCCCGTGAGGTCGACATGACCGACGATGCGGTCGCCTTCGTGCAGCGCCCAAGTGCGCACCCAGGCTGGCTGTGTGAGCAAGCGCGGCCACGTCGCGGCGCGGTGCTGCACGATGCGCTCGTAGGTCGGTAGATCCGCGGCGCTGTACGGCATGAAGATCACGTCACCGTCAGCACCGCTCTCTTGGCCATGGCGAACGGCGTGTTCGGCAAAGCGCGGCAAGTCCGCCAGCGTCAGCGGCCTCGCGGACAGGGTATACGGGCTGTTCGGAATGGTGGCCTGCATCTCGCGCTCCAACCTGAGGACGCTGGGTCAATCGCTGGCGCCCATGGTGTGAATCGTCATGACGTTGCGCGCCCGGGGAAAACGCGCGTTGCCAATGACCATCACCACCTCCTCGCCGATCTCCACTTGTCCGGTGTTGAGCAGCGCCTCCTCGGCGACCAGAAACAGGTCGTCGAGCGTGTACGCCGGCTTGATGAGCAGCGGCGTCACCCCCCACACCAGCTGCAGGCGATTGACGACGTCGCGGTCCGACGTCAGCGCGAAGATCGGGACGTTGTTGCGGGCTTTGGAGACGTAGATCGCCGAAGATCCAGTCCAGTTGAAGATGACGAGCGGGCGATTTCCTGCGCGCGCCGCGTAACAAGCCGCGCGCAGGATCGTACCGAGCCCCGTGTGATCCTTCTCCGGGAAGGCGTCGGCGCGCGTCTCCGCCAAGAACGGCGAGCTCTCCACCTCGCGCGCGATGGTGTCCATCACCTGCACCGCTGCGACCGGATACAGCCCAATCGACGTCTCGCCGCTCAGCATCACCGCGTCCGTGCCATCGAGGATCGCGTTCGCCACGTCGGTGGTCTCGGCGCGGGTCGGTCGGGGATTTCGCTCCATGCTGTCGAGCATCTGGGTCGCCGTGATCACGATGCGATGGCGCAAAAAGGCCGCTCGGATGATGCGCTTTTGGTAGACTGGCACCTTCTCCAGGCTCACCTCCACGCCCAGATCGCCGCGCGCCACCATGACGCCCTCGCTGACGTCGCAGATCTCGTCGATGTTGGCGACAGCGGTCGGCTTCTCGATCTTGGCGATGACGGGCACCACGCAGCCGAGACGCGCCATCTCCTGCTTGAGCAACAGCACGTCCGCGGCGCGCTGCACGAAGGAGAGCGCGACGTAATCGACCCCCGCCTCCAGACCCACGGCCAGATCGTCGCAGTCCTTCTCGGTCAGCGCTGGGATGGACAGCGCGATGCTCGGCAGGTTGATGCCCTTATGCGAGCCCAGCGCGCCGCCCTCCGTCATGCGCACATCCACCTCGGCCGGGCGCAGGTCCTTGCGAATCGCCGTGACGACGCCGGACAGCAGCCCGTCGGCGAAGAGCACGTCCGTCCCCACCACCACGTCGTCGGCCATCTGGGGATAGGTCGTGCCGATGCGCAGCCCGCTCGCCTGCAGGGTGGCGTCCATGACCACGGTCAGCACGTCGCCCGTGCGCAGCTGCGTCGGCACATCGGCAGGACCGGTGCGCACCTTGGGACCCTGCAAGTCGAGCAGAATCGCCACCGGTCGGTCGAGCGTCGCGGCGACCCGACGCACACGCGCCACCTGACGGCGAATGGAGGCGTGATCGGCGTGGGAACAGTTGATGCGACACACGTCCACACCCGCGACCATGAGCTGCGTGAGCACGCCTTCATCCCAGCACGCAGGGCCCAGGGTCGCGACGATCTTCGTTTTGGTTTCATAGGGTCGGGTGGTCATGACACCTCCTGGAGTCGGCTCGGGCGGCGGAGACTACGCCAGAGAGCCCGAATTATCCGGGTTTTGGCGCGAATTCTGTTGGACTTGAGCTGGGTCCTAGGCTGGAGGCGCAATCCTACCGTACGCTGGGGCAACCATCCGTAGCGACGAGACATCCCTGAGGAGACCAGCCATGAGCGAGCAAGACAACAAGTTCACGTACCCAGGCGCTGAGACGACGGTGATGTGGGACGGCAACCTCTGCATCCACGTCGGCGAATGCGGTCGTTCGAGCGGCGGGCTCTTCGTAGGCGGCCGGCAGCCGTGGTGCCAACCCGATGTCACGAGCCTCGAAGACGCCGTGGAGGTCGTGGAG
>ERZ889078.2411-NODE-2411-length-13333-cov-14.845233_pt1 | contig 13333 bp, 13 predicted proteins | sample MGYA00521266_ERZ889078 | MGnify/ENA primary metagenome ERZ889078 (study PRJEB32303, sample SAMEA104408618) | aquatic metagenome | biome: Brackish water; feature: Pelagic; material: water | place: Baltic Sea | collected 2014-06-16T06:34:00 | depth 76,534 m ...
TTACTCCTTAATTATTTACCTGAAATATATTGCGTATTGTCATATATATTGGTGGTAATGACGTTATAGGATATTATGTTCGAATAAAAATAAGGTTGGAGTTATGAAAAAAGTTCTTTGCGCGACGTATGAGGGACTAGACGCCAAAGTGGTTGACGTGGAGTCAACGCTCACCAAAGGTCTTCCCTCTTTTTCCATTGTTGGCATGGCGTCAACCGCGATAACGGAGTCGAAGGAGAGAGTCAAGTCCGCGCTGCTTAGCAATGACTTCTCCTTTCCGCCAAAACGTATAACATTCTCCCTCGCGCCCTCGGAATTGGCAAAAAGCGGGAGTCAGTTTGATCTGAGCATGGCGCTTTTGATTTTGATAAATGATTTGGACGACGACTTTAGCGATTGGTTCGTTTTTGGCGAATTGGGGCTTGACGGCAACGTAAAGGAAAACGTTCAATTGTATCCATTGGTGTTGTCCCTCGCGAATCAAAATCTTATTTCAAAAGCCATAGTCCCACACGAGTCCCTATCCAAGTTGTCCAAAATTCCCAACGTCGCTTTTTATGGCGTTAAAAGTTTAAACGAAGCCGTTGCAATACTGAAAAACCAAGACGGCGCGAGTCCAAGCGTGGAGCAAAGCGAGATAGAGTACCCTTTTTACGAACTGGGCGGCGAAAAATATTATTACGCCAAGGACTATGAGGAAGATTTCATTGACGTGAAAGGTCAAGAGGTGGCAAAACGAGCGGCGCTCATCTGCGCGGTTGGCTTTCACAACGTAATATTCGAGGGAAGCCCGGGATGTGGGAAAAGCATGATAGCGAGCAGGTTGAGGTACGTATTGCCGCCAATGAGCGCTAGGGAGATTTTAGACGTCGCCAAGCTAAACGTCCTCGACGGAAAGGAACCCGCCTTCAAGCCGCTAAGAAATATGCAGTCGGTGCATCATACCGCCACCTCGGCCAGCGTCTTTGGCGGCGGAAGTTTTAAAGCGAAAATTGGCGAAGTTGGCTTGTCTCACAATGGAATACTGTTTTTCGACGAGTTGCCGCACTTTTCAAAGGGTGTTTTGGAGGCGCTGCGCGAGCCGATGCAAGACGGGAAGATAAGGATTTCCAGGGTGAATTCAAAGGTTGAGTATCCCGCCTCCTTCCTTTTTGTCGGAGCCATGAATCCTTGTCCTTGCGGGAATTTGCTTGACGCGAACAAGGAATGCAGATGCGGCGATTTGGAAGTAAAGAAGTATAAAAATAGACTTTCGGATCCATTTTTGGACAGAATAGATTTGAACGTGGTTATGCAAAAGGTGACGAGGAGCGACAAGCCTGGTTTGAGTTCAAAACAGATGCACAAATTTGTCGTTGAATCGCACATTTTCGCCAAAAATAGAGGGCAGGAAAGTTTTAACGCCAATCTTAACGACAAGGAAATCGAGAAATTTTGTATTTTGGAAGATGACGCCAGAGCCGCCTTGGACATGGCGATTGATAGATTTTCTTTATCGTTTAGAAGCATTAAAAAAGTTCAAAAAGTCGCTCGCAGCGTCGCGGATTTGGACAAGAGCGAGAAGATAGAAAAAAAGCACCTTTTGGAGGCGCTCTCGTTTAGAAGAAGATGACTATTTGCTCATATCCGCTATAAAAGCGTAGACTTTTCTAATCTCATCAAAACTCAGATGTTTTTCATCCAAATCCATGCTGGTTTTGGAGCCGTTTTTTTTGATTTTCACGCCATCGCTTTTCATGGAAAACCTAGATCCCAAATCATTTTCTTTGACTTTGGCCAGATAGTTTTCTATTTCCGTCTGGTTAATCAGTTTTTGCACGATGTGATCAAGAGTCTCGTCTCGCATTGATTCGTCATTTATCTCGGCAACGTCTTTAAGATGTTTATAGGTGATAATTTCACTATTTTTCAACACGTCGAACAGGTTGTACTCAAAATTGTAACTCTTGTATTTGCTAACGTCAAGGCTGAGTTTTTTCTGAATTGTTTTCTCTTTTACGCCACTCGCGAGAAGCCTCTCCACGTAATAAGCGATTTCAAAGTCGTCAAGACCTAGGTTTTTGTTTAGCAGGTATTGATAAAACGCCGCGTCGTCCTCCGGAATATTTATAATCACGCACAGGGCGCTATCGCCTCCGGAGAGTTTAATGGCCTTCACCCTCGCGTGACCGTTAAGGATTTCATACTTGTTCTTGTGTTTCGCGACTGTGATTGGTTCGACCTGCGTGAAAGTTTCAATCGACTCGCTTAACTCTTCCAAATTGGAATCGTTGAGGCGAATGGGAAATTCGCTAGCGCGCAGCAAGTCCAACTCCAGCGCGACAAGTTTGTTCTGCGATTCGGAAAAAAGCCCTTGCGTGGATCTCTCTTGAACTATTTTGTCCGCGTTCTCTTTAAATTTATTTAGATTTAACTTTGCCATTTTTATCCTTCCAACGCTTTTTCAATCGCGTATTCCAATATGCTCGCGCTCATAGTGAGGCCCTTGTCTAGTTCGCTTTTATATTCCAACATCGGGATGTGCAAATTTTGCGCTTCCTTAACTCGCGTGCTGTCGGCTATGGTGAAAACGTTTTCTATGTTTTGCTCAATCGCCAACTTCGCGATGGCGTCAATGTAGACTTCGTGAATTTTTGAATTTTTCACTTTGTTTATAAAGATTGAGTCGACGGTTATGGACCTGTCCGTTTCTTCCTCAATCTCTTGAATCTCCGACGCGAGCTCTTTGAGGCCATTGACCGAGAAATCTTCCGCGTCCGTTACGATGCTCATCATGTCGCTCGCGTATATCGCCATGTGAAGCGAAAGTCCCGTGGATGGCGGAGTGTCTATGATTATGAAGTCGTAGTCGTCTTTTACGTATTTGAGTATGTCGTTAAGCTTTTTGTGCGGCATGGTGAAGACGGCGCGACTAAATTCCACCACTCTTCCCAGCGCTAGTTCGCTTGGCAAAAGATCGAGAGAGGCGTTGTCAAATTGCAATTTTTGCACGTATTGACGAACAAACTCTTTGTCTATCGTCTCTTTTCGCATGAGCGAGTCAAAAATATTTTTGATACTGTTTCCGGTAAAATATTTATTGGCGAAATAGCGCGAAGTGTTCGCCTGCGAGTCCATGTCCACAAGCAAAACCCTCTTGTTGAGTATGGACAACGCGTAAGCGAAATTCGAAGCTACGGACGTTTTTCCAACGCCGCCTTTGAGGTTTGAAACGGTGATGATTTTGGTTCCATTTTTGTTTTGAAAATCTTTAACGTCCCCGCCTATCTCCGCCACCGTTTCCGCGTTTAAAACTTTTTTTGCGTAATCGACAAAAAACGAAGGAATGTAGTAAGTTGACCTATTCGAGGAGGAGACTTTCTTGACGTGTGGAATAAGTTTGCGAGAAAGAAGTTCGGTGAGATTTTTAGTTGGTACTTTGTAAAATTCACTTGCTTGGGCAAGTCTAAAAATTTCCATGAAATAACCTTTATTGCGTATATGCGTGATTATAGTGGGTTAAATATAAATTACCAATAAATAAGAGCGTATTTTCTCCGTATCGGATAAATTAGTGTAGAATAATAATTCGATAAGTAATGAGGAATAAAAATGAATGAAGACGTCTTTAAAAGATTGGAAATAGAAATAAAAAAAACATACTACGCTTATGACAGATACAAGGTGCAAGACACTTTCGCCCTTTTGTATCACGCGAACGAATTGACTCCGACGGAGCTTGGTTCTTTCGTGAGAATAACGGACAAGTTTGTCAAAATCGACGACCATACGGACTTTTTGATTTTCGCGTTTAGTCGAGAGGAAGACGTTTTTAAAGCTTCTCAAAATCTTTTGGCAAAGCTCGACAAGTTTTTCAACGATAGAGAATCCGCCATATCGATAAACTCTTTCGACCCGTCGAATTCTCCGCGCATGGTCGTAAACAAATTAACTCAAACGTTGATAGAGATTCAAAAAAGCGGATACTCCAGAGTCGAAGACGAAAGGGTCTTGGGACACAACCTAGTACGTTAGTTGGCGTTGAGTTTATGCGCGTCATAAGCGAGTCTCATGACTCCCACGGCGTAGTTGGACGAGTTGTTGTAGCGCATGATTTTTCTAGAGTATTCTCTCATGTACGCGAGCTCTTCTTTTCCCTTTGTGAAACAATTGTAAATTTTTTCGCCTTTGCCCGTTTCATAAACGAAAGAAGCGTCTTTGTTGTTAAAATCGTACTCGTACCACGACTCTTCCACGCTTGGAATATCCGGCATTTTTTCCCACTCTATTAGCGTGTCAAACGCTGCCTTCTTGTGCAAAAAACTCGCGCTTGACATTATGGCGTCTTGCATTTTTGTCAAATCTGGCGCTTTGGAATCATAGCTGTCGGCGTAAATAAAACTGTTTGGCATGAACTGGGGAATTCCAACGGCTCCGGCGTAAGAGCTTGGCAAATTGCACTGCGCGGGTTGCAGCTCATTTTTGTAGCAATACTCTATGATTGTGGCCATATTCGTTTTGCCCATGTTCAAGATCCACTTTTCTCTTGTCGAATTTGGCCTCGTTCTCACCACCAGCGTGTTGAAAACGACAAACGCGTCGTGAGTGGGTTTTATGATTCCAAGCCTAGTCTCTTTAAAAAGAATGGCCGCGATAATTTCACGATTCACTCCGTATTTTTCTTCCGCTTTGTCGTAAACGCTTTTATACTTATTAAGATTTTCAACCATTTTGGGCACGTATTTCACCAAGACGTTGTTGGCTTTTTTCTCGCTCGCCGTATGCTTTTTTATCTGTTGGGGCTGCATGTATTTCCAGCTGACTTCATCGAACTTTTTCGTCTTGAAGTACGACAGCAGAAACTTGTTCGCGTATTCATGCGAAACACCGTGTTTTACGACTTTTTCGCAGACGTCCGTATAGTCTTTGTTCTGAAATTCGCAGTTGTCGTATTTTGCGAAAAGCAAGGCGCTTACGCTGAGTAGTAGTAGTAGCGTTTTAATCATTTTCGTTTATCTCCTTTAATCTTGAAGGCGTTCCGACATCCTGCCATATCTTGTTAAACGCTTCGCCACTTACCTCTTTTTTCTCCGCGCCCGCTCGCAAGAATGGAGCCAACGGCGTTTTTTCCAACGCCACGTCTTTGAAAAATTTGGGCGAGTAGTAGGCTATGCCCGAAAAAGTGTACGTATCGCGAGGGGAGTTTGACGCGAGACCGTCCACAAGGGCGAAATCCCCGTTTGGATGAAACTCCGGATTTGGAACCAAAACGAGGTGCGCGAGTTTGCCTTTGAGGTCAAACGCGGCGTCAAACTCGTAGTCGCAAAACACGTCGCCGTTTACGACCAAAAAAGGCTCGTCTCCCAAAAGGGCGAGCGCTTTTTTAACGCCGCCCGCGCTCTCGAGCGCCCCGCTTTCTCGTTCGTCCGAATAGGACACGCTCACTCCCCATTTCGAGCCGTCGCCTAGGAATTCTACTATTTTGTCTCCCAGGTGGGCGACGTTCACCACTATCTCTTTGAACCCGTTTTGAGCCAGTTTTTCAACGTGCCAAAGAATGAGAGGTTTGCCCCGAACCTCCAAAAGAGGTTTGGGAAGGAAGTCGGTTAGCGGCCGCATCCTCTCTCCTCGACCGGCTGCGAGTATCATCGCTTTCATGAAGCGACTTCGCTCAAAAACGCGGCCAAGGCTTTGGTCTCGTCGTATCTGCTCGCCGTCTCAACCACGTATTTTAGAGTGAGCGGAACGTCTTTTAGATATCCGTCTTTGCCGTCTCGAAGAAACAAACGCGAGAAGACGCCGAGCACTTTTATATGGCGTTGAAGCCCCATGAAGTCGAACCATTTCAAAAACTCTTCGTCGCTCGCGTTTAGGCCTGCTTTGTCGCGAAACGAGAGCGCCAACTTTTCGACGTCTTCGCGTTCGTACTCAACGTAGCAATCCTTTAAAAGCGAAACCAAGTCGTAAGTCAGGGCTCCGTTCATGGCGTCTTGGTAGTCGATGACGCCGATTTCGCCTTTTGGCGTCAGCATTACGTTGCGAGAGTGAAAGTCGCGGTGAACGAAAACGTTTTGAGGTTGGGAGAGGACTATGGCGGTTATGGCGTTTAGCGAATCTTCGAGCGTTTCTTGCTGTCTAGCGTTCAGAGTTAGGCCGAGCTTTTTCTCCAAATACCACTCTTTCATCAAATCCATCTCAAAACGCAAAAACTTCGCGTCGTAAATCGGCAAATCTTTAGCGTCCGCGTTTTGCATTTTCAGTATCTCGTCGATGGCGTTGGCGTAGAGCGTTTTGAAGCTCGAGTCGTTTAGAACGTCCAAAAAAAGAACGTCGCCGAAGTCCTCCAAAATCAAAAAACCCTCTTGAGCGTTTTGGTCCAAAATCTTGGGCGCTTTGACTCCCGCGCTCAGAAGTCTCGCCGTGACGTCCAAAAACGGGGCGAGAGAGGAGAGTTCGAGGGAAGAGTCCATCAGAATGAAAGTCGCGTCCTCCTTCGTTAAGCGGTAGTATTTTCTAAAACTGGCGTCAGCCGAAGCGACGCTGATCTCATAATCTTTAAACTCGGTCGTTAGGAGCCACGATTTCATTTTATCCATAAATTCCGCCTAATAAAGAGTTTTTTTTCGAGCCCGTTACGGAGCTGAGATCTACGACTTCGTTGCGGATTCTCTTGCGCGCGAGCCAAGCGAACGCCATGGCTTCGAGCGCGTCGCCATTGACTCCGAGCTCATCGCTAAGCGCCAACTCGCACTCGCAAAGCTCTCTTAACCTTTGCGTCAAAAAGCGATTTTTCGAGCCGCCGCCGCAAACTACGAGTTTGGTCGCGTTGGCGTCGTTGACGTCGTTGGCGACGCTGCGGGCGGTGAGTTCGAGCAGGGTTCTTTGCACGTCTTCGTCTTTTAGAGAGTTGAAAATCGGGAGAAAATTCGCTAGCCACGTTTGGTTGAAGTACTCTCGTCCCGTGCTTTTTGGAGGAAGTTTTTTAAAGTAGTCGTCGTTCATCATCGCGTTTAAAAGCCCCTCGTTCAACTCTCCGCTTTTTGCGAACTCTCCGTCTTCGTCGTAGGCCTTTTGTCGCGTTTGGCTTATCCACGCGTCGAGCAAGACGTTGCCGCAACCAGTGTCCCAGCCTTTGAGCTCGCTTCCAAGCAGGGTGACGTTGGCCATGCCGCCGATGTTTACAACCGCGACTTTTCCCTCGAGCGAGCCAAACAAAAACTGATGAAACGCGGGCGCGAAGGGAGCGCCTTGCCCGCCGTTTGCCATGTCCATTCTTCTAAAATCCGCCACCGTTGTCACTCCGGTTCGAGCTACGACGACGTTCGCGTCGCCAAGTTGCGTGGAAAAGGGAAACTCGCCTTGTGGCTGATGCCAAAGAGTTTGCCCGTGGAGTCCGATGGCGTTTACTTCGGACGCGCTTATCTTCTCTCTGGTCAAAAAATCGTTGACGGAGTTCGCGAAAAGAACGCCGAGCTTATGGTCTAACTCGCCAATCATTTTAAGGGTGGCCGAGCCGTCGATAAGGTTCAAAATCTCCGCTTTTAGCTCTTGGGGAAACGCAAATTCCGCGGACGCTAGAAGTTCGCAATCGCTCGCGTTTATCTCGCATAGGGCGAGGTCGACCCCGTCAAGACTCGTTCCGCTCATAACGCCTACGTACAGTTCTCTCATTGCCACTCTTTGAATGTTTTTTAGGAAATTATAGCTGATTTTGTTTATAATATTTTTCTTTTAAGATATAATGAAATAAATCAAAAATAGAGAGACGCGCATGATAGACTCCACCTGCTTGAACCTAATGAAAAGCGTCGCCAACGCCCAAAAAGATTTGGTGGTGATTTTCAATGACGACGAAATCCTTCTCAGCAACAAGGCCTTTAACAAGTTTTTTGGAGTCTCTTCCCTTGAAGAGTACAAGGAAAGCTTTGGCGCGTTCGTGGACAATTTCGTTCCGCATCCGTCGTACTTTAACAAAGAAAAAATTTCGGATGGGGAATCGTGGTTTGAGAGCGTCATGAAACTTGACGACATAGATAGAGTCGTGAGCATGCTAAGCCAAAAGTACGAACCCCAAGCCTTTTCCGTTGCGATTGACTCGAGCGTCGTGGAGTACAAAATCGTCACGCTTGAAGACATAACGCAAACGCTCATAAAAAGAATCATGATTGAAAACAACGCCACTCTGGACAAAAAAAGCGGCGCTTACGCGAAGCAGTATTTTTTGCAAATTATGAAAAGTTACGAAGACGCGGCGGCGTTTAACGAAAAAATCATTGGCGTTTGTTCGGTTGAAATTTTGAGCGACTCCCTCTCCGACGAACACGTTCAAGAGTTCGTGCGCAACTTTAAAAGCGCCACTCGCCAAGACGACATGCTGATTCGTTGGGCGAAAAACAAGTTTCTGCTCGCGTTTTTGGTTGACGACGAGGAAAAGGCGAACATGGTCATACGAAAGCTCAAAGAAATGACAAAGAGCAAAGTGATTAGCGGACTTGACTACGAGTTCGAACATACTTTGCAAAAGAACAATGAGAGCGTCGCAAAACTTATCAATGGTCTCTCGAACTAAAGCTCAAACAACCCAAGCGCCCTCTTTGTAAACAATTTCGTCGTTTAGTTTGAAGACGTTCGTGTCGGCGAAAACGTCGACGTGGTATTTTCCATCCCCGCGTTTAAATCCTGGCTTGCCATACATTCCGTGCTTCGCTCCGAGTGAAAAATGAACGCCGCACATGCGCTCGTAGGCTCCGATGTCGCCAACCACGTTCGTTTTGGTAAACGCCCGGTTTAGTCCAAGCCCGAGTTCGCGCACCCAAACAACCTCTTCGTCCTCTCGAATCGTGAAAAGTATTTGGTCGAAATCCGGAGTGGAGTTTTCGCAATCCACGACTTGACCCTCTTTTATGACGAGCGTGATTGGCGTTTTTGGAAGGTTGACCCGGTAGGACGCGTCTCCAAACGCGAATATCTTGACTCTTCCGTTTAAGGCTTTGAGGTCTTTGGCTTCGGTGAAAACTTCCCCAATTGGAAACTGGCCGCCAACGTTTTTCATTTGAGAATAGTCTCCGACGTTGAGTTTCGCGTCCTCGAAGGCGCAGTCGTAAAGCAAGAGTTCCCCGCCGCTCTCGAGACTTGCGAAAGACGCCTCGTTTATCTTGGTTTTGAGCGAGTTTCCAACGCCTCTGTAGTACTCGCTATCGTACTCGAGGGCGTTTACGTAGTGGGGGATTTCTTCTTTTGACATTCGTACGAGATGCGGATGCTCCAAGACTTTTATGTCGCGTTTGAAGAGTTCGACCCGTATGCGAAAAGCGTCAAGGCGAAAGTTGGTCGATTGAACCAACGCCACGAAATCATCCGCTTCGAGAGAGGAGAGGATGGCAAGGGTTTCTTCGGGGCTTTGTTTGTCGAAGTCCACAAAAGTCGCCTCGGGCAAACAGCGTTCGTACGCCCGCGCCAAGACGCTAGAAAGCTCGCTACGCTCGTCGTACACTATTACGGCTTTGTTTTGTCGCGTGTGATTGAACGCCAGCTTCAAGATGGAATCCAAGCGCGTTTGCGCTTTTGCGATTAAGGTTTCCTTATTCATTGATTTCGCCTTTTGTCTGCATGATTCCAAACGCCACCAAGGTTCCAAAAACCATCTGCCAAGAAAAACCGATTTGCGCTCCAAAGACGTAAGGCTGCAACGCCAAAACGGTGAAAAATCCTCCTCCGAGCGCCCAAGGAACCGTTCGAGCGGTTCCGCGCGAAGTGAATACAGCGGAGAAGAAAACCCCCAACAATCCGGTGTACGCGAACGCCATGACGCCGAGCGCGAAGCTTATGAGGGAAAGGTCGCTGTATCTTTGCCAGAAGTAGCTTAGCGTCGCCATGAGGGAGAGCGCGAGCGCGAAAAGAAGCACCGCGTTTTTCGACGCGATCACAAAGTGCTCTTCGCTCGCGTCCTTGTCGCGAGCGAGTTTCCACGGTTTGTACAAATCCTCTATGGCGACCGAAGCCATCGCCCCCAAAACCGAGTTCGCGCTAGAGAGCGCCGCGGCAATGGCTCCGACCGTGACTAACGCTCGAAGACCCTCGGGCATCTCGATTAGAACGTAGCGCATGAAGATGGTTATTTTCTCGCCGTTGAATTCCTGCGCGACTTCGGCGTTTTGATAGTGCACGAAAAGCAAGGCGCCGATGACTAGAAAGAGAAAAACGACGGGGATGGACAAAAGTATGGAGAGTATTAAGGACTTCGAAGCGTCGTTTTTGTTTTTGCAGGAGAGCACTCTTTGCGTCATGTCTTGGTCGAGTCCAAACGCGGCAATGTTAAGAAGCAGCCAACCGCTCAGAAGTCCGACGAGGCCAAACTTGCCGTCAATGGAAAAGTCGACGAACCTAAGTTTGTCGTTTTGCTCCAAGATTTCCATCACGTTCGCGTCGCCTAGGGAGTTGTAGAGATAAAACGCGACGACGAGCCCCGCCCCAACGTAGGTCGCGGCTTGGATGGAGTCGCTCAAGATGACGGATTTGACGCCGCCAAAATAAACGTAAGCGAGCGCTCCTAGCATCAAAATGGCGATTGAGGTCAGCATGTGCGCGAAGCCGATATCCAAAAAAAGTATCATGCTTATGGCCAAGGCCCCGATGTAGAGTCTCGCCCCGCTCGCCATGACTCGTCCCACGAGAAACATGATTCCCGCCTGTTTTTTCGCGCTCGCGCCGTAACGATTTTCAAGCAACTCGTAAACGGTCAAAACCTTCAACTCGTAAAATTTTGGCACGAAAACGAGAGAGACGAAAATAACGGCCAAAAGGGCTGAAAAATAAAAACCGATAAAGGTGAAATCGTGGACGTAGGAAAACTCCGGAGCGCCCAAAAAAGTCGCGGCGGATTGCGAGGTGGCCAAAATGGAAACGGCTACTGCGAACATCGGCATCTGGTTGGAGCTTGTGAAGTACTGCTTTGAAGAGCTGATTTTCTCGCGAGAAAAAAGATAAGAGCTAAGGGCCAAAACTAAAAAGTAGGCTAAAAAGATTATCCAGTCAAGAGAGGAAAATCCGTTACTCATTTGGAGCTTTGAGTCCCAGCTCTCGCGTTTCTTGACGAACCGCGCTCATAAACTTGTTCCCGGGATCGTTTTTTTGCGTTCTGTACGAAGCGTCTTTTTCCAACCAAAGTCCGGTTTTTTCCATTTGGGCGTATTCGCTGTGGGCGATGAGGTACTCTATTTTAGGGTATTTCCCTTTGAGGTATCGCGCGAGTTTAACGTTGGATTTGACCTGCGCGGGAGTCAAGTCTTCTTTGACGTCTCCCTCTCCTCCGACGTTTTCAATACCAACGCTCGAGTAGTTGAGTCCTATGACGTGACGAGCCATCTCGTCGTCGGGCATTAGCTGATAAATGGTTCCGTCGCGTTTGACCAAAAAGTGAGAGGAGACGTTGAGTTTGCCAGCGTCCGCGATGTCCCCTCTGTCGCTGTACAACTCCTCTTGGTTTAGCCTTTTAAAGGAGTCCTCGAAAGAGCTCACGGCGGTCCAGTGAAGCACTATGACGATGGGCTCTATCTTTATGTCGCGAACTTCAAGTCCGTAATGTTTTTTGACGTACGCTCTCGTCGCCTTCTCGCGTTTGTCCGTAAAGATTATGGGTTTTTGAATGATGGAGTTTTTCGTAAAAAGGTTTTCGATTCTCGCGTTTGACTCCAAAATTCTTCCAAAATCAATCGCGCCCACTTTAAGCTGCTCGAAAATAACGTCGACTAACTCGCTAACGCTAACGTTATCGAGCTGGTTGCCAAAAAGCAAAACGTCCACTCCTGAGTTGATCGCCAAAGTCACTCTCTCTTTGAGCGAGTATTTGTCCGAGATGGCTTTCATCTGCAGGTCGTCGCTCATGAGGACGCCTTTGAAGCTTAGGATCTGGCGAAGAAGCAGGGTGTTAAACTTGTACGAAAGAGTCGCGGGATAGGTGTCGTCGACGTGTTTGTTCAAAACGTGCGCCGTCATTATCACGTCCGCTTTGTCGTCCTTTATGAGCGCTTTGTAGGGGTCGAGCTCTTCAAGCGACCATGTGTCGGTCACGTCCACGAAGCCTTCGTGGGAATCTCCCAAGGAAGAGCCATGTCCGGGAAAATGTTTGAGCACGGAGATGACGTTGCGTTTTTTTTGCGAGTCGATCATGACTTTGGCGTACTCGACGACCTGTCTTTTGTCTCTTCCAAACGAGCGTTCTAGTCCGACTATGACTTTGTTTTTAGGGTTCATCGCCATGTCCACAACCGGCGCGAAGTTCGCGTTTATCCCGCTCTCTTGCAGCATTTTTGACTGTTTGTCGTAAGTCGCCACGCTCTCTTTGTAGCTCATCGCGCCAACCTTGAACGCCGAGGGGATTTTTGTAAATCCATACTCCGGTTTGAGTCGCGCGACGTTTCCGCCCTCTTGGTCCACGCTGATGAACATAGGCTGATTGGAAAATGATTTCAAATCCTTTGTCAGCTTGGCGAGCTGTTTGGGGCTTGATATGTTTTTGGTTTTCGTTCTGTCCTTGTAATCCTTGTCGAACAAAATCACTCCGCCGAGCTCGTACTTTTTTATGTCTTTGACGATTTGAGAGTTTTTATCGACGCTGGTCGCGTCAAATCCGACGACGATCATGCGACCAATCAGTTTTTTTATTTTGGCCTCGTCCTCGCCAGTGTTCGCGTTTAGCGTCAGAAAAAGCGCCAAAATTAGTAAAAAAAGTTTCAAATTGCATCCTTGGTTTTTAATAGAGAGTTTATATCATTTATCACATTAAAGACAAACGTTTTCGCGTTCTCTTTTGTGATGGCGCGCGGCTCGAAATGGTCGCTCACAACCTTGAAGACGTAAAAGTTTTTGATGGCGGGAGAGTGGACGACGGCGTCGTAAAAACCATAGGATTCCATGTCGACCAAGTCGTGTTCGTCGCTCGAAGATTCTTCGTCAAGACAATGCAACCTTCGTTTTTTCTCATTGAAAACGCGCTCTTTCCCGTCGTAAACAATCGAGCCAATTTCCAAAAGGGAGCCAATCTCGTAAACGCGGCTAGCGCCGCAAATCCCGACGTTTAGATATACGTCATCGTCCGTTATATCGTAGTGGTTTATCAGCGTTTGCGTGGCCTCTCTCGCGTTTTTGACGCCAAGTCCGCTTACAATGAGTTTGATGTTTGCGTTGGAAAAAACGGTGAAGCCGCCCAACTTGCTTTTGGCGAGTTTGTAAAAATCAACGAAGGCTTGCGCTTCTGGTTTGAGGGCGGTTACTATGTATGTCATCGAATCATTATAGCGCTTTAAGAATAATTGGCTATAATTTCAACGCTCTTCTTTAGACCTGTGCAATGGTC
>ERZ889078.2417-NODE-2417-length-13316-cov-14.741875_pt1 | contig 13316 bp, 11 predicted proteins | sample MGYA00521266_ERZ889078 | MGnify/ENA primary metagenome ERZ889078 (study PRJEB32303, sample SAMEA104408618) | aquatic metagenome | biome: Brackish water; feature: Pelagic; material: water | place: Baltic Sea | collected 2014-06-16T06:34:00 | depth 76,534 m ...
CTTTTTCGCACCATTGCCGGTGGCTGTCAACCCATATCAACAACAAACCGATTTTCCCCGGGGTTCTGTTTTTTTGTGTTCATGTAGCCTTGCTTGTGATAGAAATTAAAGGTTAAAGAAAACCTCCCAGGAGTACAGGATGAAACCGATTATTGATCTGGTAGCGGGTGCCCGTCCCAATTTCATGAAGCTGGCCCCCGTATTGCGGGCCGTTCTGAAGCGAAATGAACTGGAACCGAGGATTGTCCATACGGGGCAACATTACGACCACGGGATGAATGATGTTTTTTTCGAGGAGCTGGGCATTCCCGAACCCCATGTCCATCTTGATGTGGGGTCCGGTTCCCATGGGGCCCAGACCGCCCGAATTCTTGAACGTTATGAGTCGCATGTGATGAAAAATCCGCCCGCGGCTTCCGTGGTTTTCGGAGATGTGAACTCCACGGTGGCCTGTGCCCTGGCAGCGGTTAAACTGGGGGTTCCGATTGTTCACGTGGAGGCGGGATTGCGGAGTTTTGATCGCACCATGCCGGAAGAAATTAACCGACTGTTGACAGATGCCATGGCTGCTCTTCTTCTGGTATCCGAACCGAGCGGTCTGGTCAATCTGCATCGAGAAGGCGTGGAAGAGGGCAAGGTAAAGTTCGTGGGAAACGTCATGATCGATACTCTGGTGCATGAACTCCCATTTGCTGAAAAATCTTCCATCCTTGATCGGTTGAATCTGGCAGGAAGAGAATATGCGCTCATGACCATGCACCGACCATCCAATGTGGATGACCCTCAGATCTTGAAGGGGCTCCTTGAAGTGACGGCAGAACTGGCTAAGAAAATTCCTGTGGTATTTCCCGCCCATCCAAGGACGAGGAAGGCCATGGAACAATCGGGCCTGTGGAATCGATTTTTCGGGAAGTCTGATCTTTTATTTGTCGAACCCGTTCCGTACCGCGATAATCTTTGTCTTATAGGAAAGGCACGATTGGTTCTTACCGATTCAGGGGGAATGCAGGAAGAGACCACATTTCTAAAGGTCCCTTGCCTGACGTTACGGGTGAATACGGAAAGGCCGGTGACTGTCTGGAAAGGAACAAGCCGTCTGGTCGGAAATGAGCCTGATCAGATTCGAAATGCCTTTGAGGACGTGCTGGCAGGAAGATGGCCCGCAGGGGAGGATATCGAACTTTGGGATGGGCGTGCAAGCGATCGCGTCGCGAAAGAGCTGGCCGTGTGGATGAATATTTGACCTGAAACCCTGAATCTGCTTTCAGAACAAAGGAAGATTTGTATGGGTGCTCAAAAATCCTTTTTTGTGGCCATAGGGAGCAGGCTGAAAGGGATTCCCGAGGTCCTCACGCTCGGGGTGAAACCCAACTTCCAGGATTATACGCAGGCAGAAAAAGGGGTCCTGCTCAACGCGCCTTTTGTCCTTTATCCCACGTTAAACTATGCCCAGTTCCTCACTACCATGGGCAAAAAGATATTTCCCAGTCTGGAAACCTATCTGTATGCCGATGAGAAGATAAAGCAGACCACCTTGTTTTATATGGCGGAAATCCCTCATCCCCGTACAAGGATCTATTATACCCTTCACCGAAACGATATTCTGAATGATTTCAGGTTCCCTTTTATCGGAAAGATTCCCAGAAGCAGCGCAAGGGGGCGAGGGGTTTTCAGGATTCATAACAAGGAAGAGCTTGAGAGGTATCTCAACCTGACGAAAATTGCCTACATTCAGGAATTTCTTCCCCATGAGCGCGATCTGAGGGTTGTGATTATCCATGATGAACCTGTCCTGGCCTACTGGCGTATCTCCATGCCTGGTGAGTTTCGAACGAACCTGTCACAGGGAGGGGAAATAGACTTCGACCACATTCCCGACGAGGGGGTAAAGGCCGCTCTGGAAGCAGCCAGAAAATGCAGATTCAATGATGTGGGGATGGATTTGATTTGCAGCGGAAACCGGTGGTTTGTTATTGAAGCCAACATGAAATATGGGCGTAAAGCTCTGAAAATGAAGGGGTTTGACTTAAAACAGGTCCTGAGGGAACGGCTTTTGTCAGGGAAGATTGCAGCATCATGTGGAAAAAAATAAAACGGGCATTTTTTTGGATCATTTTTATTCCTGCCATTTTTCTTGTGGGATTTCTGGGGTATTTTTATTACCAGGTTTCCAGAGAAACCGCTTTGGTTATCAAGAAAGGGGCCATCGACCGTATCATTGCATCGGAAAGTCCCGTTTACTATGGAGACGGGCACACACCGATTGGTGTTTTTTTTGAAAAGACCCACAGCAAATATATCGCCTATCAGGAGATCCCAAAAGTATTTGTAAAGGCATTGATTGCATCGGAAGACAGCAACTTTTTTCATCATTTCGGTTTTGACCCGAAAGCCCTGTTGCGGGCCTTTATTGCCAATATCAAGAGCGGACGGATTGTTCAGGGAGGCAGCACCATAACCCAGCAGACGGCAAAGAATGTTTTCATGCGGGAAAAGAGGTCCTACGAGGCCAAGTTGAAAGAACTGATCCAGGCGTTTCTTCTTGAGAGAAAATACAGCAAAGAGGAAATTATTGAGATGTATGCCAATCAGTTCTTTGTTACAGGGTATGGAAAGGGGCTGAGGATTGCGGCCCAATATTACTTTGACAAAGACCCCGGAGACCTGGATCTGGTGGAGGCGGCTTTTATTGTAGGTTCCGTAAATGGTCCGAACCTGCACAATCCCTTCTTGAAAAAAAGTGAAGATGCCAGGGCCAAAGCCAGAATGTCTGCCGGATTGCGAAAGAACTATGTGCTTTCAAGGATGCTGACGCAGAATTTTATTACAAAAAAAGAGTATGAAGAGGCCATTGAAAAGGAGGTCCCCTTTAAAGAGGGATCTATTACATTCAGACTGAACGTGATTATGGATTATGTCCGGGAGCAGCTTGAGTCTGACTACTTCAAGAGAATACTGCGGGAACAGGGTGTGGATAATATCGCCACCTCGGGAATCAGTATAACCACTTCCGTGGACAGGCAGATACAGGAGGCAGCGCTCCTGTCACTGAGGGAGAAACTGCAATCGCTTGATATTGTACTTGAAGGGTACGATGCGTTAAAGGAAACAGATGAGCGAGCGGGCTTCCTTGCGAAGAAACCGGACAGCAGTGGGGACAGCCTCCCGTTTCTTGCAAGAATAGAAGAGGTAAAGGCAGACAAAGAGGTCGGCAGTCTCATGGTGTCATGGGATCAAGGTGAAGGGCGGATCGAGTACGAGGGACTCAAACCGGTGGCGGAAGCATGGCTTCAGGGACGGATCGGTCCTGGGGCCGCATTGGGAAAGGAACATCTGCCTTTATTTCTGAACCGGTTCAAGAAGGGCGATTTTGTCCCCGTGAGGCTGAAGGTAGAGAAAGAGACCAAATCCGGAGCAGAAAAACGCACGGTCCTGCTCTCCAGTATTCCCTTTCTGGAAGGAGGGATTGTCGTTCTCAAAGAGGGTATGATCAAGGCCATGGCCGGGGGGTTTTTCAACCGTTTTTTCAACAGGGCCATTGATGCAAAAAGGCAATTGGGCTCTATTTTTAAGCCTATGGTATATGCCGCGGCCCTTCAGTTGAAATGGAATATCCTCGATCCTCTCCTGAACATCAGGGATCTTTTCCGTTTTGAAGATACGTTCTATTTACCCAATCCTGATCATGAGCCGCAAAGCGATACGGTCTCCATGGCCTGGGCCGGGGCGCGATCTGAAAACCTGGCGACGGTATGGCTTCTTTATCACCTGACGGACCACTTAAACATGGGCGAATTTAGACAGGTTGCAGATCTTGTGGGGCTTGGAGAAAAGGAAGGGGAGACCTACGAGACCTATAAGGACCGAATCAGAGATCAGTATGGTGTTGTTGTAAATAATCAGACCATGCGGGAAGCGGCCTTTGAAGAGGCGAAAGAACAGATCCGATCCGATGTCATTTTTGCGGGATACGAGGAAATTTTAGGGTCTCTCGGGCGGATTCATTTTGATCTGCCGAAAAATGTGTTGAATGATGAAAAGCAGGGTGATTCTCAGATAAGCAGACGGAGTTTTCAGCGGCTTGAGGCCTTAAACAATAAAATGAAGAGGAAGGTGGTCGACATCAGGAAGAGCCTGGAACAATCCGTATTGCCTGAAGATACCCTGGCGCGTGCCAGGCTGTCAGAACCCCTTAAAGATTTTTATCTGGGGATCGGAAAAGGGATGAAAAAAATATTGGGATACACGGACTCTCCTCAATATGCCGGCCCCCTTACGCTTACTCCTGTGACTCCCGATCTGGCGGTTTCGGAGGGGCCACTTTTTTCCGATCCCGACGCCATCTTGATTGACGGATGGTTGCCATCTGAAATGATCAGTCTTCTGGAACGCAACACGGAGAGAAATTTTGCAGAGATGCTGGCGCGCAAGCGATACAGTTTCGAAACGCTTTCCAGAATCCACGATTTTCGAACCCTTGTAAATCTTTCTTTCGTGGTGTATCTTTCCAGAAAACTGGGCATAGACACGGCATTGGACCCGGTTCTTTCTTTTCCTCTGGGTCCGAATTCCATCAGTATCATGGAAGCTGCGCTGGCCTATGAAACCCTGCTGACCGGGACCCGGTTTTCTTCCCCTGTCGGAGAGAAGGAAGACTCTGTCCCGATTATTCAGAGGATTTCCGACAGGGAAGGGAATGTCCTCTGGGAATATACAAGTGATCCGAAAAAAGTTGTTTCCGATAGGGTTTCCGTACAGGTATCCGAGATACTGAGAAACGTGATGGAAAATGGAACCGGGAGGAGCGCCAAGGATGCTGTCAGGGTTTTCGATATTCCCATCCCTTCCTTTGGTAAGACGGGGACATCCAATAACTATACCAATTCCAGTTTCGTGGGTTTTATCCCGGGGTACAATAAAAAAGGCGGACAGATGAGCATGAAGGACGGATATGTGATTGCCAGTTATGTGGGGTACGATGATAATCGCCCCATGAAAGGCAAGTATCTTTCCGTTTACGGCGCGGCAGGAGCACTTCCTCTCTGGGTGGATACAGCAAAGGCCGTTGTTGCTTCTCCCGATTACGTAGCAGGTCTTCAGCCGGCTGATCTCATATTTTCTCAGATGGTCCTTCCTGAAGAAATCAAAAGAGAATTCAGAAAAGAGCCCGTATCGCCTTTGACGGGGCTTCCCCTGCAACCCGTCGAGCGGGATCAGCGCCGATCCCAGGGTCCGGAGGTACTTTCACCCATGCAGGAGAAGGGGGGGGAATGGCAACTGATGAGGCATTTTGAACCTTTTCCGGTGGTATCGCCATGATTAGAAAAATCCTCTGCAGTTTTCTCTTTTCATTCATTTTCCTTTTTGCCTGTGCACCAAACATCAAGAAAACGGTGAACCCGATTGAACAGACCCAGGCCGAGACCGGTTTGCCTATTGAAGAAGAACTTGTTGACAGGAAAATAGGTCTTTTGCAGGAGATGTTGAGAAAAGAACAGCTCTCGGACATGGACCGGGACGTTGCCATGCAACTTCTTGATTCCTACAATCTCCTCAAAAAGAGTTCAGCAGGCCGTATCGATGAGGAGCAGCTGCGGGAGTTGGTCCTCTCTCTCTCAAAATCCCTTTCCAAAGTGGATGAACCGTTTTTTTCCCGTGAGCAGATCTTGATGTTCTCTGGAAAAGAGACCGCCGCAAGGTTATTGAAGGAAAGGGAGCGAATCATGGATCTGTACCGGGAACGGGATTATAGAGGCGTAATCAGTGACTGTCTCAAGTTGCGATCAGAGTTTGGTTCGGATGCCGTTTCCCTGGAACTTGGATTGCTGTTTGCATTGTCTCTTGGGGAAGAGGGCAAGCTGCAGGAGGCGGTTCAATTGGGAGAGGGAATAGCGCGACAGCTTAAAAAATCTCCGGATCTGGCCTTTTTAAGAGCTCATATCGCAAGGTGGCAATTGCAGCTTGGCAATAGAAATGGGGCGCTGACTACCTATGAGCAACTGACCGGCGATCTGGATGAAACTGCAGCCCTCTTGAAAGCGCTTAAAGCGGATATGGATAACCGTGTTTCTCCTGAAAGCGCACCAGAAAAAATAAGAACCGGGAATCCAGACATACCGGTCTCAGGCAGTGCGGATGATGGGAAAACCACGGAGCAGATCATAAAGGATTCGAGATCCCTGATTCGAGAAAACAGGTATGATGAGGCAAGGCAACTTCTGCTGAGCAAAAAGAAAAATGCTGAACAGGGATCTGAATTGGAAAGATTCGAATCGGCGCTGCTGGAAGTTGAAGAGGCCCAAGAAAAATTTGAGGCAGAAAAGGCCATTCGGGATGCCTATGTAAAGACTACCCTTGCTACGGTTAGGGATCTCATTGAATCCGATAAATTTGAAGAGGCCATCCAAAAGCTTGAAACCATCAGCCAGGTTCAGGATGAAAACAGTGAGGCGACACTGCTGAAGGAACGTGCAGTGGAAGGAATTATCAACAGGGACAGGAACAAAGCGGCACAACTATTTCTGTCTGCAAGGAAGAGTGGTGATGCCTCTGAAAAAGAGGCATTGCTGACCTCCGCCCTTCAGATTCTTGAGGAGCTGGTTGAGAAATACCCCTCGTCGGATTTAAAGGATAAGGTCCTGTCAAATATGTCCAGAGTAGAGGATGAGCTGAAGAATTTGAAGGGAAGTCGATGATAATAAATGAGGATTTTTGATCCCGGAAAAAAGCGTAATGGAGAATATATGCAGAAGATAAAGATGATTATTGTGGGGCTTTTGATGTTGCTTGCAAGCTTGAGTATTTTGTCGTGTTCGGAATTACGTTCTGAATTTAACCCACATGAATGGCGATATGCACCTTTTAATAATACCCCGCCCTCGTGGGAGAATGATATCGGCCGTCCTGATGACCCGGAATCCTACGGGGAGGAATCCTGGTGACAGATAAGTCGTCACTTTTTCGGACTGGTCTGACTTCTAATCGCCCCGACTAAGTAATATAGGGGTCACGCAGTCCTTTCTTGTAAATTTTTCCGGAGCCGGTCCTTGGAAGAGATTCCAGGAAGTCCACAGTTTTGGGGGCCTTGTAACGGGCCAGCTCTTTCTTACAGAAAGCGATGATTTCCTGTTCCGTCACTTCTCGACCTTCTTTCAAAACCACGAACGCCTTTACAATCTCCCCCCAGTGGCTGTCCGGTACTCCGATTACTGCGGCTTCCAGCACATCCGGGTGCATGTAAAGGGCGTTTTCCACTTCGGTGGAATAGACGTTTTCACCACCCGTTAATATCATGTCTTTTTTCCGGTCTACAATGGTTACATAACGCTCATTGTCCATCACAGCCAGATCCCCGGTGTAAAGCCATCCATCCTTTATAGCCTTTTCGGTTTCTTCCGGCAGGTTCCAGTATCCGGGGGTTACACTGTCCCCTTTTACGATGATCTCGCCAACCTGCTGGTTGTCTGCAGCCACGTCGTTGTTGTTGTCGTCTACCACTCGCAGGTTCACATTAATGAATTCCCTGCCGGTCTTTGCCTTGAACTTGAGTTGTTCTTCCGGAGGCAGTTCTTTCAGATGTTCTTTGAGAATGGACATGGTCAGGTAGGGGCTGGTTTCAGTCATCCCATAGGTCTGAATATAGTCGCATTTGAATGCTTCAACAATTTTCCGGACCGTCTCCGGGGCAATGGGGGCGCCTCCGCTCAGGATTACCCTGAGGGAGGAATAATCAAACCGCTGCAGATCCGGATGGTTGACCATCATGTTGAGCATCGTGGGGATCAGGTTTGAAAGGGTGATTTTCTCCTTCTCAATGAGTCTCAATACGCTCAAAGAATCAAAAGTGGGTTGAATAACATGTTTGCCCCCCACCCAGGTCACGGCAAAAGTGGCCCAAGCGTCGGCCAAGTGAAAAAGGGGCGCCACATGAAACCAGTTGTCTCTGTCGGTGAGATGCAGCTCTGCAATGGTCCCTAATGCATGGCTTCCCACATTCTTATGGGTCAGGATAACCCCTTTGGGGCGGCCCGTGGTTCCACTGGTGTAATACAGATGGGCAATGTCGTTGTCTTCAATGGATAGTTCCGGAGGCGGGTTGGGAGAGGCGCCGGCAAGCAGGGTTTCATAGCTCATTTGGGCAGGAGATGCAGCAACCCCTGTGGCCTGGGTAATGATGATCTTTTCCACGCAGGGAGCCCGCTCGGGGATCTCTTTGATTATATTTTCAAAGACTCCCTGGGAGATCAGAATTCTTGATTGACTATCCTGAAGGATTATGGCAATTTCTTTCGGAGAGAGTCTGAAATTAAGGGGCACCAGAATGGCCCCGATATGTGCAGCTGCAAAGTAGCTTTCCAGGAATTCGTTGGAATTCTCATGGATGATCCCTATCCTGTCCTGTTTTTTGATGCCCAGATCCATGAGTGCCCGGGACAGCCTCCAGACCCTTTCGGCGAATTCGGAATAGTTCATCCTGGTATCCCGGCACACGACCGCCTCTTTATGGGGGTACAGGCGAAGTGCTTTGGGGAGAATTTCGTTGAGTCTCATGGGCATGGCTCCTATAGTTGGTTTCGTCGTTAAAAAGGCATTCACTCGCCAGAGAATATAGGGGATCTGGTCTCTTTTGACAAGGGATAATCAGGGTTGAACATGAAATTGCCATAATGGTGAGCCATTTTCAAAATGTTCAATTTTGTTCGAGATCAAGGAAGGCGAAATTTTTAGCCACAGGAATATATGTGATATTTCGAGGATTAAAATTTGAGCCTGACGCAGAGATCGGGCAAAAGGGGGTGTTCTGAAACTGGCTCTGGTTTTAGACGTTTTTTTATCCATGCCGCCTGATCTGGAGATTAAAGGATGGGACAGGTTATAGCCATAGTCAGTCAAAAAGGGGGGGTAGGAAAGACAACCACGGCTGTCAATCTTGCTGCTGCCCTGGCTGCTGTTGAAAAACGGGTGCTTCTTGTTGATATGGATCCCCAGGGGAACGCCACTTCAGGGCTTGGCATTTTCAAAGCGGGATTGAAAAAAAGCATTTATAATGGGGTGGTCGGAGATGCGCCATGCCGTGAGATTGTCGTCCACACTCCTCTCAAGTTTCTCCAGGCAATCCCCGCCCGGGCCGACCTTTTTAGGGCTGAAACGGAACTGAAATCAAGGAGCAACAAAGAGAAATGCCTTTTGAATTTTCTAAACCCCATGAATGAAGACTATGATTACATCATCGTTGATTCACCCCCCTCTCTCGGCATCCTTACTTTCAACGTGCTGACGGCCGCTGATTTTCTCGTAATTCCGCTTCAATGCGAATATTATGCCTTTGATGCGGTTTCCCAGATGATGGATGTGGTTGCTATTGTCCAAAGGAAACTGAATCCCGGCCTTCAGATTGAGGGAGTCCTACTGACCCTGTTTGACCCACAGGAGAAAGTTTGCCTGCGGATACAGGAATCCGCCAGGGAGAAGTTCGGAGATCTTCTCTTTAAAACCGTTATCCCGAACAGAAGCGAATTCAAGGACGCGCCTTCAAAAGGGGTCCCTGTTCTGCTTCGGAGCCTCATGTCCCCCGGATCTGTCAGTTATTTTGACCTGGCAAGAGAGATCCTGAAACACCGTTCAGGAACGCCGGAATAACCATTCAAGGCTTTGGTTTGAAAATTGTTAAGGAGGACGTCTGATGAAAATTGCAAATTCCGAGATCATAAAGAAAAGAGAGCAGGAGTTGATTGGGGCTATTGCGGCCAATCTGGACTGGGAAGCCATCAGGCAGGTCCTGAGAGATAAGCACGGTTTGAGCATCGGAGACGATGTGAAATACCGGCGTGCGGGGATTGACGTCAAAGAAAACAGGATACTGTATTCAATTGATTTTGATGTAAATATTTCACTTTCCATCCAGTTGGACAGGGATGGAGAACTGATCGGTGTAAGGAGTTCCCACTCGGAAGATCCCGTAACGGAAAACGTGGAAAAAGAGGGTCAACAGGAATCCCAAGTTGAGGGGATCAGTACATCAGACATTGAAATGGATGGTCCGGAAGAACCCGGTGTTGTTGAAAATGGGTTTCCTGAAATGGAGGAGGATGAAGCAGCCACGGATGAAGCAGAGGGCGGATATGAGGATGTTTTGATGGAATTCGGTTCAAATTCGTCTAACAAGCCTGATATTGATCAAGACCGTTCTTAATTCTGCTCGAAAATAGTAAATGGCCAAAAAGAATCCCCGGCACAGGATAGCCTGTGCCGGGGAAGGTCATCATCTGTTTTAAACCATTTTGATTAGAATGCCATGGAAAGCGTGACTCCTCCAAAAAGGTGGGATGCGCTGTCGCTCAGGCTGGTAGCCCTGAGCATATTGTCGGCCGCGTTGCTCAGGGGAAATGAATAAGCGATCATGGGGACTGCGGTAAAGTATTTCCAGAACGGGATGGTCAGCCCTACGGAAACCAGACCGTTCTGCAGATTCCGGAATGGGCTGTTGGTCTTTTCCTTGGCATCGTTGTATTCTACAATATCGTTTCCGTCGGAATACTGATAGGCTATCGAACCTGCCAGGTCCAGGGTAATGTTTTTCGGCAGTTCAAAAGAGTGCGATATCCCCAGGTTGAGATACCATCCAGGGTATTCGTCCACGTCCCTGTAGATGGTCAGGGTCGGTGCAAGGATCACGTCACCACCGATGCTCAGGTAAAACTCCTGGGTGTCCCTGGCTGCGTCGAGGGCGTAATAGATGTACCCCAAACCTACACCCACCGGCCCGAAACTATGATCATAGCCGACGGTGAAATCCGTTTCAGTCCATTTCGATTGCCCTTTATTGTTTCCCGCATAGGCATCGGTATCAAGATTTCCCCACACGTTGATGCTGAAACCTTTGTAACTTGCCGTTACGGAAGGTTCTACCACCAGGCTGTCTTTGCTTAGCTCGTATCCTCTCCAGATATATTGGCTCAGGAAGGACACGTCAGCAGAAACGCTTGGCCGATCCGTATCTTCTTCCACTTCTGCCACTTTGGTTCCTTCTCCCGGGGCAAGGCCGGTTTGCTGTTCGGGCAGGACTTTAATTGCTTCTTCTGCAAACGTTATTCCGGGTCCAAAAAGCATTGCAAGGATCGCCAAGGTCATGCATGTTTTCAACATTCCAGTTTTCATTGTTTTCCTCCATTTGTTAAATTGAATAGAATCACTCTCATTTATTGTGAACTGCTTGGCCATTTCCAAATTCCAATTCCTGCCTGTTCCTATCTCTGTGTATAGGTGGAGACCTCAAAGTCGGGATAGGCGTTTCCTCCGTGTTCCCCCAAATCCAGGCCTTCCGCTTCTTCCTGTGGAGTGACTCTCAGGCCTATGGTCTTGTCGATGATCTTGAACAGGATGAAAGCCGTCACAAAGGTCCACACGAAGCACACGACGATCCCCAGCACCTGGACACCGATGATTTTTCCCGAGGTTCCTCCGATATTGAAAAGGCCTGCTGCAAGGGTTCCCCATGCGCCGTTTACCCCGTGAACAGAGACTGCGCCGACGGGATCATCAATCTTGATTCGATCAAGGAAGACGACCGAGAAAACCACTATGATTCCAGCGATTGCCCCGATGATCACAGCACTCAAAGGCGTCACATTGGCACATCCAGCGGTAATGGCGACAAGACCTGCAAGCGCTCCGTTCAGGCTCATGCCGGCATCTGGTTTACCGAACCGTATCCAAGAGGTGAACATGGCCAGGATGGCGCCGGCCGCGGCAGCCAGGTTGGTATTGACAAAAATCATGGCGATGTCCTTGTTTGCCGTAGTTGTGGAACCGGGATTGAAACCGAACCAGCCCAGCCAGAGAATAAAGACTCCTAAGGCCGCCAGGGGAATATTGTGGCCCAGGATCGGTTTAATGCCCCCGTCCTTCGTGTATTTGCCTAACCGGGGACCCAGGACAATGGCTCCTGCTAAAGCCGCCCATCCCCCTACGGAGTGCACAACCGTGGAGCCGGCAAAATCTATAAAGCCTAACTTTTCCAGCCATCCTCCCCCATGAAAGAGGCCTCCCCAGGCCCAGCTCCCGAAGATGGGATAGATCAAGCCGCTGATAAAAATGCTGTACACCAAATATCCCGAGAACTTAGTCCTCTCCGCCATGGCGCCCGATACAATGGTGGCGGCCGTGGCGGCAAAAACCACCTGAAACATCCAGAAAGCCAGGACCCATGGATCTCCACCCACCTTGAAGTCGCTCAGGAAGAATCCCGAGGTGCCGATCCAGCCGGATTTAGAAATTCCGAACATCAGTCCGAATCCCAATGCCCAGTAGGCCAGGGAGCCCATGGAAAAATCCATCAGGTTTTTCATCATGATATTGATAGCGTTCTTGGCTCGAGTAAACCCTGATTCCACGAGGGCAAAACCTGCCTGCATAAAAAACACCAGGGCCGCCGCCACGAGCGTCCAGACGTAGTTTGCATTGGTTTGAACCAAATCAATGGCCTCTTTGTTGGTCAGCGCCGTGGGAGCCTCATCCCCTGCCACTGCAATGGAAATGGTTGTAAGGATCATCAAAAAAAGCAACACAATCGTTTTCATTGTCTCTCTCCTTCCGTAGGTCTACCGGCCATTAAATGGCGTCTTTCCCGGTTTCGCCGGTCCGAATGCGAATGACTTCCTCAATGGGCATGACGAAGATTTTGCCGTCGCCAATTGCCCCGGTTTTTGCCCTGTCCTGTATGACGGCCAATGCTTCGCCTGCCATGGACGCATCAATAACCAGTTCAATTTTTACTTTGGGCACGAAATCCACCTGGTATTCGGCGCCCCGGTAAATCTCCTTGTGCCCCCTCTGCCGCCCGAACCCCTTCACCTCACTGACGGTGATCCCCTTTATGCCGATGGAAGTGAGGCCGTCTTTTACGTCATCCAGCTTAAAGGGTTTGATGATTGCCTCAATCTTTTTCATGACCGCTCTCCAATTAAAATGTTTATCTGTTTATCTGTTTTACTGGATACATGGTTCACTCTAATGGCAAAGAGCATGCCAGAAACTTCCTTTTGAGAAACTTTCAATCTATCATTTTGAAATTACATCGTATTTAAGTGGAAAGTGGCCTGAATGGGATATCGAGATTATACTTCTTTTTTGTATTGTATGGTAACTAATAATACAATTATGTATTTTATTGGGCTTAATATTTCGGATATAGGGTTTTTCCTGATTCGTCTCGCAGGAGGGTGCCCCCGATTTTCGAGGGTTCTACATTTTCAAAAAAATAACTCCCTCTCCCCTGGTGGGAGAGGGTTGGGGTGAGGGGGGAATGGGGTTCTGGC
>ERZ889078.2419-NODE-2419-length-13307-cov-7.815575_pt1 | contig 13307 bp, 3 predicted proteins | sample MGYA00521266_ERZ889078 | MGnify/ENA primary metagenome ERZ889078 (study PRJEB32303, sample SAMEA104408618) | aquatic metagenome | biome: Brackish water; feature: Pelagic; material: water | place: Baltic Sea | collected 2014-06-16T06:34:00 | depth 76,534 m ...
TCCACGCAGTCCCAGGAGTCGAGCTCGCTGTCGCGGTGGCGGTCGTGCCGCGGCGCCACTCAGCCGCAGTCATCCAACACATGGACAGCGTACGACGCCGACGGATCGGCCGTAGACACGGCCGCTAACGACACCAGCATCAGCGAAACCAGCGTTGACGACGCGGTCGTTGGCGACACGAAAGCGGACCAAGCGGCAGACACGAGCACGACGGCCGACGGCTCAGCGAATATGGACAGCGTGAACCCGGATAGCGGGACGCTGGTCGGTGGTGACGCCGGCAAGAGCAGCGACTCCGGCAAAACCAGCGACGTTTCGACAACCGACACCCCTGACGTGAGCGTACCGACGACACCACCAAAGGTGATCTCGACCGTCCCGAAATCCAAGTCTGTGATCACCGACACCACGCCGGATATCCGCATTAACTTCAACCGCGACGTGGTGTTGCCGGTTGGGGATGACCACCTCAGTATCGTCTCGTATGGCAACAAGAAGTTGGCGGCGACGCTGAGCTACGGCGCCTCCAAGAGTCAATTCAAGGTCACGCTTGTGGCTCCCAAAACGCTGCCGCCGGGCGAGGGCTACAGCCTGGCCATCAACAAGATCTCGGACACCCATGGCAACGTGCTCGATAGCTTCTACTGGAGCTTCCAGATCAAGTCGGCTTGTGGCGACGGTGTCTGCCAGCCCGGCGAGTCGAAGTGCAACTGTGGCAAGGACTGCGGTTATTGCGCTGGTTGCTGCGAATACCTCGGGACCATCAACTTCACCTGCCATCCGGGTACCGCTAAGAATAAGTGCGGCAGGAAGGGCCAGTCGTGCGGGGTCTGCGTCGGCAAGGACCAGTGCATCGACGGCAAAGGGTGCGGCTAGCCCACCGGATAGTCACGGCGTCTTGGCTCCGGCGGTGTCGTACGTACGCACCCAAAGCTGCGTCTGACCCCACGCGCCCGACTTCCAATCGCGAACCGCCGCGCGTAGCCGATACCAACGATTGCAGAACGCGCCTGAAGACGAGGAGGACGCCTGTTTTGTTGCAGCGCCAGCAGCCGCAAAGCGCACCTGCAAGCCCGGCATGAATTGATTTCCCATGACGTAGCTCGTACCTGCGACGAGGCTCGGGTAAATCACAGGGGCCGGCGCCTCTCCCACGAGGTCACACTCACCCCAAAGCAGCGTCTCAGACTGCATCTTGATCTTGGCCCCCGCAGCGCCCTTCACATCCATACGCAGCGCCGCCCAGACGTGAAACCCACCCTGCGCGCCATGAACCATCGGCACCCAGTCACCGCTTTGGTAGGGTTGAAACACGCCATTTGCGTCAACGATGCCGACCTCTACCGGGATCGTGGCAGGTCCTGCGCCTGCGCCCTTGAGAAACGCAGGCGCGGCTGCGTCTCCACATGCGCCCAATTGCGGCATGGCTACATCCCCTGGATTTGCGTCCGCCTGTGGTTTCGTCGGCCCGGGACAATTCACGGCAACCCCGTCGCCAGCGTTATCAGCGTCGCCAAGTGCATCTGCGCTCGATGGCTGCGCAGCGTCTTGAGGCCCATCGGTAAGGCCAACAAGATCGGTGATGTCGGTGACGTCAGTGACATCGGCGGCGTCGGCGACGTCTGTAACGTCGGTCATACTGACGGCTCCATCAGCGACGCCGGCGACGCCGGCAACGTCAGCGAAACCGGCATCCGGCGCAGAATCAACCGCGAGACCGTCAACGCCGTGCGACGTGTCCGTGTCGTGGACGTCAGTGTGGGCGGCGTCGGCTAGCGACGGAGATGCTGAAACTGCTTCAGGATCACCACGGCACGCGGACACCACGACCGCCAGAGTCAGCGCGGCGAGACGTACGGCGCGACGACGCGCGACGCCACAACATCGGCGTGTTACAGCCACTTTACGACCACGGTCTTACCCGCCGCGACGGTACCAACGCCGGTCTTGCTCCCGTCAGGCCACCACACGACGACGTCCTTCGCGACCAGCGACGCACCCAAACCAAAGTGCGCCATCCGCACTGGAGAGCCGCCAAATCCGCCTGAACCCGACAGCCAGCGCGTGCGTTGAAAACCGTCGATCGAGGCCGTAATTCGGGCGCCAAGCGCGTCCTGGTTCGCTTTCTTGCCCTGCAAACGAATGAAGATGCTGCCGCCTTTCTTCGGTAAGTCGTTGCGGAGGAAGCGAATCACGGTCGTCGTGGCAAAGTTGGGCCCCGGGCGCGCCTGCACGATGTCGAGGTCGCCGTCGCCATCGAGGTCAACGAGCTGCTGGGCGAGCACCGTGAAGTGCGCAAACGGCGCCGGATGAATGTGGTGCGCCACCATCGCGCCGTGTTGATTACGCAGAAACAAGAGGTCGACGGCGTGCGAACCTGCCCCGGGGTTGAACAACGAGCTAATGAATTCACAGGCTTCATACATGGCCTTCAGCACAGGTACAGGCACGGTATCGGCGGCGCCGATGAAGAGATCGTCTTGGCCATCATGGTCAAAATCTGCCACCAACGGAGACCAGCTATTGGTCCCATACGTCGGCCACCAAACGCCCATGTCGCCGCCTCGGTCGATGAACTTGAGCGGCTCGGCGGCGCCAGGGGTGACCGCCTGCTGCATGTACACGGCCACGGGTCCAGAGTCAGCGACCACGAGATCTGGCCGTCCATCGCCATCGAAATCGCCGACGCCCCAACCCATAGCGTTGGCATAGGGCGAGAAGCCGATGGTCGTCGACAGCGGATCGAACGTTCCTCCTGTATTTCTGAGCACGCGATGCGCACCGAAGTCGTCGCAAACCAACACATCACCCTTGCCGTCGCCGTCGACGTCTAGGCCAGCAGCGATGGTCTGCGGTCCGCCGCCTGGCACATTCCACGCGGCCGTCTCGTCCTGCAGCGGCAGCACTGCGCCGTTGATCAGGACGCGATCCTGCATGGACGCGCCCCCAGCCTGGGCCAATAGGAAATTGCAGACGACGTCGTGTTTCTTCGGATCAAGCGTGCAATCGACGCTCTCACACGTCGGAGCGATCATGCCAGCACCGACAAAAACGTCGAGATCGCCGTCGCCGTCCAGGTCCACCATGGCCACCGAGTACGCTGCGAAGTCCATGATTAACGGCAGCCAATCATCGCTCACGTCATCAAAACCGCCGCTCCCTTTCCCTGCGAGCAGCGACAAGCCGGAGAAGCCAGCTAGAAGCAAGTCGACGTGCCCATCGCCGGTAATATCAGCCAACGTGCAACCATGCGCCGGATCGAAGATCGTCGTGTCGATGGCGCTGTAGATATGCACCACCTTCGGCTTGCCCAATAGCAGCGTGTGCACGCGCCCCACCTTCGTGTTCCATTCGATGATAACGACGTCTTGATGGCCATCGCCATCGACGTCGTTTACAGCGACACAAGCCCCGTGCGGCTTGGTGGAGCTCACGCCATAGTCACTGGTGACCGTGGTAAAGGCAGCGAGGGGGAGAGACTCCGGGTCCACCGGCACGCCAAGCCAGCCGTCATAAAGCATGGTTTGGTCGAGGACGCCCGCATCCGAAACGCCCGCATCCGAAACGCCAGCATCCGAAGCTTCAGGCCCACCGTCAGTTAGGGTCTCCGCGTCAGATGCCGACCCGTCGCCGGCGACGACCACATCCTGGCTCGAGGTGACGTCGACGCCCGCGTCGGCGTCGACCTGCTCGCGCACCGTGTCCGCGACGTCAGCTGACGCGGGCGCCTGCGGTGTCGACGCGCGCGGCCCACAAGCATCCGCCCAGGCCACGAAGCACAGGGCAAGCCAAACGCGGTAACGCCCCTCGGCGCCGCTCAGGGCGCGGTCTTCTTGGTGCACTTCTTACCGGTGAAGCCTGTCTTGCACACGCACTGGCCGGTCTTATCGCAGTTGTACGTCTTGAGCTTGACGATGTGGCGATAGTACGTGCTACTTCCGTACGGATTCGAATTCCCTGGATGTGCGATCAGCGCGAGGTTCGCGTCGCTCCTCACCACGAGACCGAACTGACCATTGGCTATCGGGGATTTCGCTGTAAAGCCGATGTCATAGTTCCAGCTCGTCGCTGAGGCGCGCTCGTACACATGAACCATACCCGCAGCCGAGGACCCTCCGACTGTCGCCCGCGGTTCGCCAATCAGCAGGCGCTTGTCGACGAGATCGACCGATCTGCCGAAGTAACCACTCGTCAGGGGCTTGGGACTCTTCAGCGTAACGGTGTGCTTCCAAGCGCCACCGGTCTGCTCTTCAAAGACATACGCGTGTCCTGCCCCGTTCAGGCTTCCCGACTTTTCATTCCAAGCGCCAATAACCAGCTTATCGTCTTCGGCAGCAATACTTGACCCAAAGTACCCACTTGATGTCGGTGTCGGCGACTTAAACTGGCTTGTTTCCTTCCAGACCGACCCGACCTTCGAGAATAGGTAGGCGATCCCTTCGTCGGTGACTTTCTGTCCGCTGTAGCTACGTGCGCCAATCCATAGACCCTTGTCACTGAACACCAAACCGCTGGTAACGTACTGTCCGAGATTTGAGTTCGCGACGCCCGTCGCTGGGAATAGATCACCGGTGTGGCTCCATTTATTCGACGCAAACGTAAACAGCTGAACGCTGCCAGAGCTGGACGCCTTAGGATCGTCGTAAGGGCACGCCATCGCCGCCACATCGCCGCGTATAGCTACCTGTAGGCCACATTGATCAGACGTCGCTGGCGACTTATGGGTCAACGACGCCTCCTCGGTCCATTTGCCGTTAGCGCGCGCGAAGATGACCATCCGACCCGCACTATTCTGCGTGCCGACCCTGAGGTAAGGCGCGCCCGCGACCACCCTGTTGCCATCTGCGGCGACGCCGAAACCAAGCTGCTCGTTCGCGGTCTGCGATTTCGCAAACAACGTCGTCGTGAGTGTCCACTGTCCAAGCACGCTGCGATTATAGAGACGGACGGCGCCGGCGCTGGAGAGCTTGGTGCTATCCTCATGCACGCCCACGAACGCCGTCTTGCCCACGATCGCGATGTCTGTGAACTGGCTCCCGCCGCCGTTTAGTCCGATCTGAATCTCCTCGGTCGGCTTTGACACCGTCGGCGTGGTGTTGTCCTGGTCACAACCACAGGCTAGGCACGTGCTCCCAGACGCCCAGTACTCATCACCACACGCACAGCCACCCTTGATGCAGGTACCCGTACCAAAGCAGGTGCCGCCTTCGTTGGCAGGCTTGACGTCGCACTTCCCTGTGGCCGCGTCGCAGGTCCCCTGTGTACACGAGTTGCCGTCGTCGCACTTGACGCCCACGCCCGAGCACTTGCCCGTTTTACAGGTGTCCTTCTCAGTACATGGATTGCCGTCGCTACACGATGAGCCATCCTTCGCCGCGGTGAACACGCACTTCTTCTGAACAGCGTCGCACTTATCCACCGTGCACGGGTCAGCGTCATTGCAGAAGTCGCCGAGGTGCAGGCAGCCCTTGAGCGCGTCGCAATAGTCGACGTTGCAGGTGACCTTATCGTCACAATCCAGGGTGCTCCCCGCCTTGCACGTGCCGCCGACGCAGAGGTCCTTGTCGGTACAGGCGTTACCATCACTGCAGCTGCTCGTGTTGTTCTTGGTCTGGCACCCCTTCACCTTATCGCAGCTATCGTCCGTGCAGGCGTTGCCATCCGAGCAACTTGTCGCCGGTCCGCCGACGCACTTACTCGCCTTGCACGCGTCCTCGTCGGTACAAGCGTCGCCATCAGAGCAAGCCAACGTGTTGTTGGTGTACACGCAGCCCTTGGTCAGGTGACAGGCGTCCGTGGTGCAGGGGTTCTTATCGTCACAGCTCTTGATGCTGCCAGCCTTGCAGACGCCATCGGCGCACTTATCGCCGATTGTGCAGGCGTTGGCATCGGTGCACGTGATCGTGTTGCTCATGTTCACGCAACCCTTGATCTTATCGCAGCTATCGTCGGTGCAGACCTTGTCGTCGTTACAGCCAAGCGTGCTGCCAGGTACGCACTTGCCAGCCTTGCAGCCATCACCCGATGTGCACGCGTCGCCGTCGGTGCAAAGCGCCGTGTTATCGGCGTACACACACCCTTTTTGCGGGTCACAAGAGTCGGTCGTGCAGGGTTTTGAGTCGTCGCAGCCCAGCAACGTGCCCGACGCGCATTTACCGTCTTTGCAAGCGTCCTTGACCGTACAAGCGTTGCCATCGGTGCAGGTGCCCGATACGGCCGTATTGACGCAGCCCTTCACCTTGTCGCAGGCATCCGTGGTGCAAGGATTGTTATCATTACAGTCCTGCGCGGTCCCTGGCACACATTTGGCGTCCTTGCAGCGATCGGCTTGGGTGCAGACGTCCGAATCGCTGCACGGGGCGGTGTTGTTCACTTTCGTACAGCCCTTCACCGGATCACAATTCTCCGTGGTGCAGAGGTTGCCATCGTCACAGTCACTCGGCTTGGTGGGCGTGCACTTACCGTCTGCACACACATCGCCGGTCGTGCAGTTGTTGTTGTCGCTGCACTGGCTCGTATTATTGGTCGTCTGGCAGCCCTTGGCCTTGTCGCAGCTATCGTCGGTGCACACGTTGCCGTCATTGCAGTCTGCCGTGCCCGTTGCCGCGCACGCGCCGGCCTTGCAGCGGTCGCCCGTGGTGCACAAGTTGTCGTCGGAGCACAACGCGTCGTTGTTCTTCACCACACAACCCTTAGCGACGTCGCATGAATCAGTTGTGCATGGGTTCTTGTCGTCACAGATCAACGCAGCGCCAGAGGCGCACTTGCCGGCCTTGCAGGCGTCGTCGCTGGTGCAAGCATTGCCATCGCTGCAGTTGCCGGTGAGCGCTACGTTCACGCAACCCTTGGTCTTATCGCAGCTATCCTTGGTGCACTGCTCATTGTCGTCACAATCCACATTCTGCGTGGACACGCAGCTGCCATCCTTGCAGCGGTCGCCGCCCGTGCACGCATCGCCATCGTCACACACCAGCGTGGTCGTCGACGATACGCAGCCCTTCTTCGGATCGCAGACCTCTTTGGTGCAGACGTTGCCATCGTCGCAGTCTTTGGCCGCCCCAGCGGTGCACTTGCCGTCAGCGCAAACATCCTTGAGCGTGCACGCGTTAGCGTCACTACAGCTCTCCGTGTTGCTCTTGCTGAAGCAGCCAGCCTGCGCATTGCAGCTATCGTCGGTGCACGGATTGCCGTCGTTACACTCGAGCTTGCTCGCGGCTAGGCACTTGCCGGCCTTGCACGTATCGCCCACCGAACAGGCGTCGCCATCGTCGCACTTGCCCGCGCTCGGGTTGTTGACACAGCCCTTGGCCGCGTCACAGCTATCTGTCGTGCACTGGTCGCTATCGTCGCAGTCCTTCAGCGTTCCTGGCGCACACTTGCCGTCTTTGCACCCGTCGCCGATCGAGCAAGCGTTGCCGTCGCTACAACTCGCTCCGTTGTTCTGGGACTGACAGCCCTTGTCTTTATCGCAAGAATTATTCGTGCAGACGTTGCCGTCATCGCACGTCTGTGCCGCCCCGCTCACGCACGCGCCCTTGGCGCACGCATCGCCCACCGTGCATACGCTACCGTCAGAGCAAGCCTTGGTATTTGGGGCGCTCTTACACCCGCCGGTGGCGTCGCAGGACTCCGTCGTGCATTCATTTTTGTCATCGCAATCCGCAGGCTTTGTCGGCGTGCAGACGCCCGCTTTGCACGTATCGCCAGTGGTGCAGTTGGAACCGTCGTCGCAGACCTTCGCGTTGTTGCTGAACTGGCAACCCTTCAGCTTGTCGCAGCCGTTGTCGGTGCACGGGTTCGCGTCGTCACAGGGCAGCTTCGTGCCGCCGGCGCACTTGCTGGCTGCGCACGTATCGGCGGTCGTACAGACATCGCCATCATCGCACGGCGACTTATTCGGCGTGTTCTGGCAACCCGTCTTCGCGTCGCACGCGTCGGTCGTACATGGGTTCTTATCGTCGCAGCTCTTCTGAGCCCCAGGGTTACAGGCGCCCGATTTACAGACGTCGCCCTCGGTGCACACGTTATTGTCGCTGCAGCCCGCGGTCGTCGGCTTCGTCGTGCATCCACTCGTGGAGTTGCAGGCGTCTGCTGTGCACGGATTGCCGTCGTTACACACCAGCTTTGCGCCAGCGCCGCATGATCCGCCCTTGCACACATCATCGGTCGTGCAGGCGTCACCATCGCTACAAGCCGCTGTGTTCAGCTTCGCCACGCAGCCCTTCGCGGGATCGCAGCTATCGTCGGTGCACACCTTACCGTCGTCACACACCTGCGCGCTTCCAGGCTTACAGCCGCCGTCGCTGCACGCATCTTTGAGCGAGCAGACGTTGCCGTCACTACAGGATGCGGTGTTGTTCTTGTTGCTGCACCCCTTCTTCGCGTCACAGCTATCGTCGGTGCAGGCGTTGCCGTCGTCACAGCTTGACACCTTGCCGCTCACACACTTGCTACCCTTGCACACATCGCCGGTGGTGCAGATGTTGTCATCGGTACACTGCAACGTATTCGGCGTGCTGGCGCAGCCTTTCTTCGGGTCACAGGCGTCCGTCGTGCAGAGGTTCTTATCGTCGCAGTCCTTCGTCGACGCAGGCGAGCACACCCCTGCCTTACAAGCGTCACCGCTCGTGCAGGCGTTGCCGTCTGAGCAAGTGCTGGTGTTATTCTTCGTCACACACCCGGTGGCCTTGTCGCACGCGTTGTCGGTGCACGGGTTACCATCGTCGCAGCCCTGAACCGAACCACTGACGCACTTTCCTGCCTTACAGGCATCAGCGACAGTGCACACGCTGCCGTCGCTACAGGGAGCGGTGTTCGGTGCGTTCTTGCAGCCCAACTTGGGGTCGCAGGTCTCCGTGGTGCACGGGTTATTATCGTCGCATTCGGCCGGTTTATCGGGCGTACAGACGCCGGCCTTACACGTGTCACCCGTGGTGCAGTTGGAGCCGTCATCGCACTTCTCGGTGTTGTTCTTGTTGGCGCAGCCAGTCGCCTTGTCGCAGCTATCATCGGTGCAGACATTGCCATCGTTGCAGACCTGAGGCTTGCCCGCGACACACGCTCCCTTTACGCACGCGTCAGCCACGGTGCAGACGCTGCCATCCGAACACGGCGCCTTGTTGTCGCCATGGGCGCAGCCCGCCTTGGGATCGCAGCTATCATCGGTGCAGCCATTGCTGTCATCACACGACGTGACCTTACCGGGGAGGCAAACTCCTCCGCTGCAGCCGTCGCCGTTCGTGCACTTGCTGCCGTCGTCGCAGGCGGCGCTGTTGTCGACATGGCCGCATCCCTCTTTGGCGGTGCAAGCGTCTGTTGTGCAAGGGTTCTCGTCGGAACAATTAGCGGTCTTGGGCCCAGCGCAAACACCCGCGCTACAGACGTCCCCGATGGTACAAGCGTCTCCGTCCGAGCACACCACAGCGTTTGGCGTCAAGCTACAACCCTTAGTCGCATCGCAGCTATCATCGGTGCATAGATTGTTGTCGTCGCAGCCTTTCGCCGCGCCGGGCATGCACTTGCCGCCCTTGCAAAGGTCCTTGACGGTGCAGGCGTTGTTGTCGGTACACGGCGCCTCGGTCTCGGTGAACACGCAGCCCTTCGACTTGTCGCAGCTATCGGTCGTGCACGGGTTCCCGTCATTACACGCCAGCTTGGCCGTAGGCTTACAGGCCCCTTGCTTGCAGCTGTCACCGGTCGTGCACGCGTCACCGTCATCGCACGGCACAGTGTTCAACTGTGAAACGCAGCCCTTGGCAGCATCACAGTGTTCATGCGTACAGACCTTGCCATCGTCGCAGTCCTTAGTCGCACCGGATTCGCACGCCCCGCCCTTACAAGCGTCCTGCTCGGTACATACGTTTCCGTCACTACATGGCGCGGAGTTTGCGGTTGCGACACAGCCTTTCTGCGCATCACATGCGTCATTGGTGCATGGGTTGCCGTCGTCGCACTTCTGCGCTTTTCCGGGTTTGCAGGCGCCATTGGTGCACGTATCACCGACGGTACACACCGAGCCGTCCGTACAAGCCTCGGAGTTCGGCGCGCTAGAGCATCCGCCCTTCGCGTCACAAGTCTCCGTCGTGCAGAGGTTGTTATCGTCGCAAGACGCCGGTTTTACCGGCGTGCAGACGCCACCCTTACAGGTGTCGCCCTTGGTGCAGTTGGATCCGTCGTCGCAGGTCGCGGTGTTATTCTTGGACACACATCCCTGCAGCTTATCGCAAGCGTTCGTCGTACATGGGTTGCCGTCGTCGCAAGCCAAGTCTGTACCGCCCAAGCAGCTTCCCTTGATACAGGCCTCTGCCACCGTGCAGATGTCACCATCGTCACAAGGCATCGTATTGGCGCTCGATTTACAACCCGACTTCGGATCGCAGACGTCGGTCGTGCAAGGGTTGTTGTCGTCACAGTTCTTTGCGGCCCCAGGTGCGCAATTGCCGCCCTTGCAGCCATCGAGGAGCGTGCATGCGTTGTTGTCGCTACATTTGTCGCTGTTCGGTGCGCTCAAGCAACCCAGCTTCGCGTCACAAGCGTCCGTCGTACAAACGTTGCCGTCGTTGCAATCTACCTTAGCGCCGGCGCCGCACGAACTGCCGGCGCAGGTATCGCCTTTTGTGCAAGCGTCACCGTCCGAACAGGGAGCTGTGTTGGGCGTGGACTTACATCCTGAGCTGGTGTTGCAGCTGTCGTCGGTGCAGACGTTGTTGTCGTCACAGTTGAGCGGCGCACCTGCAGCGCACACGCCGCTTACGCAAACGTCATCGGTCGTGCAGACGTTGCCGTCCGTGCAAGAGCCCTTGGCGTCGCTGTGTTTGCACCCGGTTTGGGGCTCACAGAAGTCCGCCGTACACGCGTTACCGTCATCGCAGAGCTGACCCTCGCCGCCGACGCAAACGCCATCTTTGCAGGCATCCGCCACCGAGCAGACATTGTCATCGTCGCAGGCGCGCGTGTTGTTGTGGTTTGAGCAGCCCGTCGTCGCGTCGCACTTGGCGGTCGTACATGGGTTTTTATCGTCACACTCCGCGGGTTTATCCGGCGTGCACACACCCGCCTTGCAGGTATCGCCCGTGGTGCAATTGGAGCCGTCATCACAGGTCTTCGTGTTGTTGGCGAAGACGCAGCCCTTCACTTTATCGCAGCTGTCGTCGGTGCACGGGTTGCCGTCATCGCAGGTCTGGTTGAACTTTGCGACGCATGCGCCAGCCGCGCAGGTATCGCCCCAGGTGCACACGGAGCCATCACTACAGGGCAGCTGATTGTTGCTGTGCGCGCAACCCTTCGCCTTGTCGCAGCTATCGTCGGTACAGGGATTGCTATCGTCACAGTCGGTGGCGCTACCTGGGAGACAAGCGCCGCCCTTGCAGGCCTCGCCCAGCATACATGCGTCGCCGTCGTCACACTTGGCGTCATTGTTGTCTTTGTGAGCACAACCCCCAGCTTTGTCACATGAATCAGCCGTGCAGGGCTCGCTATCATCACAATCGAGGGCCTGACCGGCCACGCACTTGCCCTCCTTGCAGCCGTCCCCTTCGGTGCACGCGTCGCCGTCAGTGCACGCCGCTTCGGCGAAGCTGTGGGCGCACCCGCTCTTCGCTTCGCAGGCGTCTTCGGTGCATGGGTTGTCATCATCGCAGTTCGTAGCCGCGCCGGGTAGGCACGCGCCGTCCTTGCAGGCATCGCCGAAGGTACAAGCGCTGCCATCATCGCAATCGCCCGCCTTTGGATCGCTAACGCAGCCAGCCTTCTCGTTGCATTTATCGTCGGTGCACGGGCTTCCGTCGTCGCAGTTTACCTTGCTGCCAGGCTGGCACTTGCCGTCCTTACAGGTGTCACTATCCGTGCAGGCGTCGCCATCTGTGCAGGCGAACGCGTTGAACTCGTTCTGGCAACCCTGTAATTTATCGCAGGTATCGGAGGTACAAGAATTGTCGTCGCCGCACACAGCCGCGTCGCCCGGCACGCACTTTCCGCCCTTACACTGGTCCTTGTCGGTGCATTTGTCGCCATCGGTGCAGAACATCGTATTCGCTTCGCTCTTGCACCCCGTCTTCTTGTCGCAGGTATCGGTCGTGCAGACGTTGCCATCGTCGCAGGTCGTCGCCGCGCCTGGTAAACAGACCTGTTTGTCGTCGCAGGCGCCGTCACCGGTGCAAGGATTGTCGTCGTCGCATGCGACGTCCTTCTCAAGCATCTTCTCAACGCAGAATCCGGACGCACCGCACGACACTTCAACGCAGGTCGTCGTCGCAGGGACACAATCAGCGACGTCCTTGCATGGCTGGCCGGTTGCGTCGCCAGCAGTGGTGTCGCCAGCAGTCGTGTCATCGCCCACGTCTTGCGTGCCGACCGCGTCTGTGGCGGCTGTATCGGTCTGTGTCTCGTCAACGTCGTCAGACACATCGAACTCAAAAACGTCGGCCGCGCTGACGTCAATGCCCAGATCACCCTCGCCTTCGACGGTGGCATCATCGCCGCACGACGCCGCGGTCAACGCGAAGCAAAGCAGAATGCTGGTGAAAGTGAGGCCATGAGCGAAGCGCCTGAGCATTGAGTCGATCCTTGTTGGGGACGGGCGTACGAAGGCCGTAGCCATCGCGGTGCAGTTACGTCTGAGGCTACGTGCCGGGTCGCAGCTTTGCAAGTAACGTGGACGCTGGGATGTCGTCTGGACGGCGTATGAGGCGGCACACTGCCCACCAACACCGCAGCTAACCCTTCAATATAAAACGAACAAGTCCGCGATTCGCGAGCGGTGCGTTTGGCTGTTCATGTTCGTGTCACCGTACCAAATCTCAAGGCTCCGTGAGCCGTGAGCACGAAAGGAATTTCAAGTCAAACGCAAAAAATTGGTTGTAAATAGTATGGGCATGAACGCGGTTCTGACTCAGCCCACAAAGCACAGTTCGCCTCTTCCTCGTGAGCTGAAGTGGCTAGCGCAGATCTTGTAGGACCAAGGCACGAATGTCCGATGGATAGGCGAGAGGATAGACGGCATGAAGTCACTTCCACGTCAACCACTTCCGATAAGTTGTCATAATCTTCATTATCGGACGTTAAAACCATCTCACGCCGACACTAGACCGCTCCAAACAGACCACTATCCAGCCACAAACTCAAGCTTTTCCGTGATTCGGACACAGCTATCCCTCGCCGCGGCCTCTCAGCTCTCGGCTAGCTCGCCACCGCCTGACTGAAGGTCTCCTCGTCGACCAACACATCCACACAGTCCCAATCATCCAGCTCGCTGGCGCGGTCGTGCCGCGGGGCGCATGAAGGCGGTGGGGGCCTCGGCGGGCGAAACA